>Ga0210384_10000046_pt1 | contig 179839 bp, 135 predicted proteins | sample IncBWH2MmetaG_FD_160574 | JGI IMG/M metagenome (GOLD analysis project Ga0210384, IMG submission 160574) | Forest soil microbial communities from Barre Woods Harvard Forest LTER site, Petersham, Massachusetts, United States - Inc-BW-H-2-M | ecosystem: Environmental > Terrestrial > Soil >...
CAGGCCACCGAAGAAGCCGTGGTCAACGCCATGGTCGCCGCCGAGACTATGACCGGCATCAACAATCACACCGTCATCGCCCTGCCGCACGACCGCCTTCGCGAAGCCCTGAAAAAATACAATCGCCTGAAAAAGTAGTCGCGGGCGAGGGTGCCCCACCCTTCTCGCGCTTCTCGCGAGAGGGTGGGGACTTTGATTTTTAAGTTTGGAATTTGTGGCCGAAGAGCTCTTCTACCCTGCCCCGAAGGTTCCGCTTCCGCGCCGGTATTCCTGCGGTTCAATTCCGAACCGCTTGATCATCGACTGCAGGGTCGTGCGCTTGATCCCCAACCGCCTCGCCGCCCCGTCCATTCCCGAGAGCACGCCGTTGGTCTCCCGTAACACGCGGACGATGTGCTCGCGTTCCATTTGCGTCAGATTATCTTCCGTAAGGTCCTGTGGCGCGTCCAAATCCTCGGGCGGCGCAGCCAGTTCGCGATCTTTGCTCAGGATAACCATGCGTTCAATCATGTTCTCCAACTCGCGGATGTTCCCCGGCCAGTTCCAATTCTGCAGCACTGTCATCGTCTCGTCAGGGACCACGTCAATATGCTTTCCCATGCGTGCCGAATGCTTGCGCACAAAATGATGAACCAGCATGGGAATATCGCTGCGCCGCTCCCGCAACGACGGCAACTCGATGGGAAATACATTGAGACGGTAAAACAGATCTTCGCGAAATCTCCTGCCAACGATGTCCTCACGCAAATCGCGGTTGGTGGCCGAAATAATCCGAACATCGACACGCAGCGTGTGGACCCCGCCCAGCCGCTCAAACTCACGATCCTGCAATACCCGCAGCAGCTTCGGCTGCAATTCCAGCGGCAACTCGCCAATCTCGTCCAGGAACAATGTGCCCTTGTCCGCCAGTTCAATGCGCCCGACCTTCTGGCTGACCGCACCGGTAAACGCCCCTTTTTCGTGCCCGAAGAGCTCGCTCTCCAGCAGCCCCGAAGGCACTGCGGCAGAATTGAGCTTGATAAAAGTCTTGTCGCGCCGCGAACTTAGCGAATGTAACGAACGCGCCACCAACTCCTTCCCCGTACCCGTCTCCCCCAGGAGCAGGACTGTCGAGTCAGTGGGCGCGACCACCCGTACATTCTTCAACACTTCGTGCAACGCAGGACTCTGTCCAATGATTTCTTCGAACCCCAGCTCCGACTGAATCTCACGTTCCAGATACAACTTTTCCTGCGCCAGCCTGTCCCGCGCGTCTTGCAGACGATCCGTGATTTCGCGCAGCCGCGCAACGTCCATGGCGGCGCCGGTGATTCCGGCGATGCCTCCTTCTGCGTCGAACAGGGGTTCCACGGTGATATCGAATGCGTGGTTTTTGCCGTCGTGCGGAATAACCACTTCCTCCCGCAACGCCACTCCCTCCTTAAGAACCCGGCGCTTGATGTCAACCAGACTCGCGGCCTTCTTCGGTCCGATGATGTCTGCATCGGTCTTGCCTATAGCCTCGTGCCAACAAAGCTGCGGGTTGTAGATCCACGTGTAGCGCAGCTCTGGGTCGTGACTGAAAACCGTGATGGGAGAATCCTTGAGCGCCACCCGGAACCGTTCTTCACTCTGGCGCATGGCTTCCTCCGCCTGCCTGCGCTCGCTGATGTCGCGGAGAATTCCCTGCAATCGCCCATCCGGCAGTTGTTTTCCAGAAACTTCCCCGGGGAAGAACGATCCGTCCTTGCGCCGGAATTTCCATTCATTCCGAACTGCACGCCCTTCCTGCATGCGGATCCGTTCGTCTAGAACGCGGGGCGCCTCTTCCGGCACGACAACATCGGCGACCGTCAATTGCAGAATCTCCTCTCGCGTGTATCCCAGCATTTCAGCTCCGGCTGAGTTCACGTCCAGGTACCTCCCCTGAGCATCGGCAATGAAAATCCCATCCGACGCCTGTTCCACCAGAAACCGGAAATGGGCTTCGCTGCGTTGCAGCGCCGCTTCCGCCTGCTTGCGTTCGGTGATGTCGATCGCCGTGGCCTGCACAAGCTGCGTTCCGTAACCGCCACCATCGAGTACCACTGCGTTGAACAAGACCCAGATCGGCGTACCGTCCTGTCGCCTGAGTTGCAGCTCCCGGCTCAGGAAGGCACCCTCTTGCTTCAACTCATTCAGCATGGGTTCCCGTTCGGCGATGTTGAAATAGAACTCAGATGCCCGGCGGCCGCGAACTTCGTCTGCTTTGTCATAGCCCAGCATGCGCGCCCACCCATCGTTGCAATCCACTACCTCGCCCTCCATGTTGGCGATTGCAACTCCGGAGACATTTTGTTCAAACAGCAGGCGATAGCGTTGTTCCGACTTGCGTAGCGCCGCTTCCGCCCGCTTTCGCTCCGTAATGTCGCGCGCCATCCCTCGTACAACCGGCGAAGCCACACCCTCGGTACGCAGCGTGTTGTTGTATTCCCAAATCCTGCGCTCTCCTGTCTTCGTGACAACGCACAGCATCCCGTGATCCGCCCCGGTCTTCTTGATCCTTTCCAGATAGGCGTCGAACTGTTCACGAGCCTCAGGCGCGATCAGGTCGCGCATCGGTATTTTTAGCAGCTCGGCAACCTCGTACCCTAGAACTCGCGCCGGCGCCGGATTCACGGACAGCAGTCTGCCCTCCAGATCGTGCGTGCACACCAGATCATCACTATGTTGAACCAGATCCCGGTAACGGTCCTCGCTGTCACGCAGCGCCTCCTCCGCGAGTTTTCGCGCCGTGATGTCTTGGACCACGCCCGCCAAACGATATATTTTTCCGTCCGCGTTGCAAACCGGGAATCCATGGGCCTCGACCCAGCGGATCGTTCCGTCGGGACGCACAATTCGAAATTCCTCATCGAACTTTCCCGTGGTCGCAGCCTCATTCAGGCGATTGAGAACGTGTGCACGATGGTCCGGATGAATGATCTCGTCATAGGAAAGGGGCGCGTTCAGTAGACTCGCCACCGTTCGTCCCGTGATCTGCTCAAACGCAGGGTTCACGTAGATCGCTTGTTTGCTGGCGCTATCGACCATCCAGAAAATCTCCTGGATGTTATCCGCCACCTGACGAAACTTTTCTTCGCGTTCGTGCAGCGCGTCATCCGCGCGCTTACGATCGGTGATATCCCGCGATACCGCGACCACATAGTCCCGCTCCAGCGAAACGTACTTCAGGCTGGTTTCCACCGGAAACGTCGACCCGTCCTTTCTCCGATGAATCGTTTGTTTCACCACAGATCCCGCATCCCGCAACTTGCCCAGAACCGTCGCGTGACACGCCTCGTCGGCATCCGGATCAATGTCGTACACGGTCAGTGACAATAGCTCTTCCCGCGTGTAACCCAAGTCCTTGCAGGCTCTCTCGTTGACGTCCAGAAACCGAAGCGTCTCGGGATCGATCACCTGCACCGCGTCGTTGGACTGGTCAATCAACGTGCGGAACAGACGCAGGGATTGCTCGGACCGCTTGCGCTCGGTGATGTCCTGCAACACGCTCGCCACCCGGTCGACCCCGCCCGGCCCCTGGATCGGAAAGTAAGTGATGAAGAGATCCCTCTCGCCCCGCTCCGGGTACCGGTACCGCATTTCGTACTGCACGATCTTGCCCTGGAGGCATTCATCCAGCTTTGCCTTGATCGTCGACTCAAACACTCCCGGGTTTAGGGTTTCCCCGACTCGCCGCCCAATCAGATCTCTCCTCTTCAGGTTCCGATAATTCAGGAAGGCGCGGTTCGCAATTACGAAGCGGTAGTCGTAGTCCACCACGGCGATCATCTCTTCCAGACCTTCCACCGCCCTTTCGAATCCCTGCAATCTTTGGGCTCGTTTCCGGTACGTGTCGGTCAGCGCGCTCAGCGCCACTCCTGCGATCGAGAACAGCACCAGCCCATTCGGATTGAGTGGCAGACCTAACGCTGACGCGTTCGCCGGCCCGAACAGCAAGTAAACGGCTGCCACTTCGGATAAAAAGACGGCGAAGATGCTCGGCCCCAACCCTGCCATCCAAGCCACCAGCCAGATTGCAGGGTAGAACAGCAGGAAAGGAAGATTCGCCCCTAGCAATTTGCTCAAGGCATAGCGCAACAGACTGGCCACGGCCACCGCAATCAGCGCAAACCCATACCGGCGCGGCCAACTGTGCAGGAAATACACAGACCTTCGAATGGCTTCCCTTCGATCGGCAAAACTCATAGCCAACCTTTCACTTCATGGGATTCCCTGGGGTCAGCACCGTGCGCCTTCGCAAGTGGAACTTCCGCGAAGTGCACCAGTCGCGGCAACGCCTCCTCCCGCAGAGAAGAGTTCCCGCCAAACAAACTTGCCTGTTCGATTGCTCTGGCTCAAATGCCTGAGGGAGGCCGCGAACCAGTTGGTTGGCATTATGACCTGAGGGCACCGAAGCGAACAGTGGCTCAAATCACAATTTCTTCCCGATTCCCAAAATGGGACAGGCCCCTTTGCACCCAAGGGCAGCATCATCTCGCAGCCACGCCCCATTTGGCACCCCCACAATGGGCTGGCTAGATGCTTTGGCAGCTTAGAATGTGGTCTTAGCGCAGAGGACGCGAACGCGAGCCCGGCCCGTTCGTTACGGAGGATCGCGCCAGAGTTTGCTTGAGCAGTTCGGTAATTTCCGCTTCCAGGATCTGCCGTTCCTGCGCCCAAAGACGGGTAAAACGGAAGGGCTGCAGATAGCCCTGCGCGCTCCACATCGGGAAGAGCATTTCAGCATTCGGGCGCAAGATGTCGGCGCCAATCGGAAGGCTCAGGCTCACCTTGGCTCGTTCTTCCAGGCATGTCGGCAGTTCCAACAGCCCTCCTGTGACGGAGAGCTGATGCACCTTGGCAGATACCTGTCTTCCATTTTCGAGCACGACGGTCGCGCAAATTCTGCCCTGCAGGCTTACGCGCTTAGCGCGTGTTCCAGGCCGCATTCGAGGAGAGTGTGCCATTCCCAGTTCGTCTATTTCAGTTCATCTATTTCAGTTCGCCTATTTCAGGGGAGACAAACCCTGAGAAGTTGGAGAAAGCATCTCCACCCTGCTGGGCTCGATGACCGCCGCCAGCAGCCGGTCTGTCCGTCGCATCAATGCCCAGTCGTATTCGTAAGCGGTTCCACAAATCGGGCATCTCTGATAATAACGGCCAATTTCATCGATTCGCGGCCACGAGAACCGGTGCTTACAGCCTCTTGCTAGAAACTGCTTCAGGAAGTTCAATGCGTCACCCCCTGGTTCCGGTTCTTCCAATGATCGAGCCAGCGGGAAAAGAACGGTCTGTGACCGTCGTTCAACAGACGTTGCAGGCTGGACAAGAGAATGTTCGGCGGTTGGGACTTCGACAATAACGAGTCCACCGACGTCAGCTTGCTCTTGGGCAGAGGTTCGTAGGCGGACAGCATCATGATCGGCACGCGCGCATTGATCCGCTTCATTTTCGCGGCCACTACGTCGCCGTTCATCCCGGGCATCTGGTAGTCGAGGACCACCGCATCCACAGCGTGCTTGCGGAACAACTTCAACCCTTCGTCCCCGCCACTCGCTTCCAAAACCTCATAGCCGCTCTGTTCGAGCAGCATCTTCCGCCCAATCAGCCCGTTCCAGTGGTCGTCAATACAGAGAATTCTTGCCTTCGCGCGAGACATGACTTCCTCACGTTCCAATCCGGCCAGAATTGTTTTTGTTCAGCGGCGGCGCTCCCGACAAGAAGCTGCGTTTGCTGGACTTCGAAGTGGTTACCCTGATTCTGCCGCCACTAGTAACTACTTTCAAATTACGAATGTGCAATCCGCCAGCAGTTACCAAGCAACCCACAGGACACGAGTTCAGGAAAGGGCACGGGGTTGGGAAGGACGAGGGGTTGGGAAGGAAGCGAAGTTGGGAAGGGCACGGCTTCAGCCGTGCCGCCCACGCCACAAAGAATGCCGGCTTTACAGTTTGCTGAAAAACTCGGACTTGTCGGTGCTACCGTGGAAGAGCGGCCCTTTAGGGCCGCGTAAGCCGTTGAAAATGAATCTGGGCTTCAGCCCTCGTCGTCGCTCTTCTTCGACCAACTGAGTTTTTCAGCATACTGTTTAGCCCCTGAGGGCCAGAGTCCGCATTTGCTTCACTACGAGATCCTGTAGGGAAGAAAAAGGGCGAGTCGCCGTCGACTCGCCCGCTCCTTCAAGCCAAGAACCTCAGTGCTGCACGGAACCGACCAGATCATTTTTCATCAGGCTGACTTCAACCCGTCCCCCGCTGCGATGCTTCGCCGCGGTTCCCTCCACCGGCGCATTGCCCAGGCTCATCACATAAATGCGGTAGACCGGAATCTGATGGTTGAGCACTAAATATCGCACCACCGAGTCCGCCATCTTCTGCGAGCTGGCAATCGCAGCCTGACCGTGGCCGGCGGAGAACCCGCGAACCTCGATAATGAAGCTGCGCTGATCCTTCAGTGGAGCCGCCATCTCATCAAGCGCGTCCTTCGCCGCTTTGCTCAGAACTGTCTGGCCAGGACGGAAGAGAATTTCAGTCTGCCCACTCCCCTGGTATTTGTCGAGGTTGCCCACGACCTGCTCTTCTGTCGATACCCTCGTGGAAGCCTGCGTAGCCGCCGTCTGCGCCAACTGCGCCTTGCTGGCCGCGTCTGAGGCATGCTGGTCCGCCAGGCTGCTCTTCTCCGACGCCAGCTGAATGCCCCGCTGGGCGCGCGCGTCCACGTCCTTGATGTGATTGCCGTTTTCCGTGGTCAACTCATCGAGTTCGTTGAGGCGGTCCCGGATGGGCGCTACCTGCCGCTGCACGTACTTCTTGTTGGCAAACGGGTGCGTCACCAGATTCACCAGGTTCGGATCGTCGCCGTCCCAGAAGTCCTTGGGCGTCGGAGCGGGCAATGGCTCAAGATCGCTGGTGCTCTGGGACGCGGGAGATTGAGCACCCGTCGCGGCCGGCTGTGCGTTTGCATTGGAACTGGTTTGTTGCGCGAACCCTGTAAGCGCAAGCGCGCCGAACAACGCGGTAAACAACAACGACCAGAACACCGTCATCAATATCCGATTATTTTTCATTTTTCGACCTTTTTCCGAGTGGCACTCTGGGCGTTCCACTCCAGCCAGATAGGGCATTTTTTTGACCTCTAATTGTGCCCCCAGCGGGCGAAACGTGCAAGCGAATCATTGCGCCGTCGCGGCCGCCTCCCAGCCGCCAAATCCCGCACCCCGCAACGGTTCCAGCCAATTTTATACTTGGGATCATTTGCGAGATCGGCCCCGGAAGGATCAATCCGCTCCGACGAGATCAGAACTGCTGCTTCGGATACTTCGTGCCCTTGCCGTCCGTCTTCAACATCTTGCGCTCCGCTTTTCGCTGCGCCTTGGCGTACTTCTTCTGCGCCTTCTGCTGCTTCTTCTCGGCTTTCCGGGCCTCGCGGCTCTCGGGCATGCCATTGGCCCGCATCTGCGCCGTGGCCTCAACCGACAAGCCAACGCTCAACATGCTCAGCAGAATCACCACCCCAAATCTTTTCATGAAGGTCTCCGCGCATTGGCGCCCTGCACTGATTCTACCGCAGGGGATCGGCAGAGGATCTGGGTGCCCCACCCTTCTCGCGCACTTCGCGAGAGGAGCCTGCCCTGAGCGGAGTCGAAGGGTGGGGATTTTGACTTGAGGAGTCAAGTTCAACCGAACGAGACTAGTCCTTCACCGCCCTGTCTGTGATCTCGAGCCCCTTGTCGATGATGGCAAACGCCTCCCGCAGTTGCTGCTCGTTGATGCACAGCGGAGGATTCGTATAGAACGAGTTCCAGCGCACAATGGTATACAGCCCTTGCTCGCGGAAGAAGCGCCCGAGCGCCCCCATCTCCTCCGAAGTCCCGTTGAACGGAGCCATCGGTTGCCGCGTCTTCCGGCTGCGCACCAGTTCCACGATGCCGAACAGCCCGATCGACCGCACCGCCCCAACCGACGGATGTTTCGCCTGCAACTCGGCGCCAAGCTGCTTCATGATTGCGCCCATCTTCTTCGCATTCTCGATGAGATGGTCTTCTTCGTAGACGCGAATCGTGGCCAGCGCCGCCGCGCATCCCATGGGATGCGAGTTGTAAGTAAGCCCGCCGTAGAAAACTTTGTCCTGGAAGTGCTGCGCAATGTGATGCCGCATCCCCACCGCGCCCAGCGGCAGGTAACTCGCCGTCAATCCCTTCGCCATGCAGATCAAGTCCGGGACAACCTTCCAGTTGTCGATGGCAAACCACTCGCCCGTGCGCCCGAAGCCCGCCATCACTTCGTCGGCGATCATCAAGATGCCGTATTTGTCGCACAGTTTGCGCACGCCCTCGAGGTATCCGTCGGGCGGAATCAGGATCCCGTTGGTCCCAACCACCGTTTCGAGGATGAAAGCGGCAATCGTCTGCGGCCCCTCAAGCTGGATAGTCTCTTCGATCATGGCCAGCGACGTCTCCGCCGATTCCCACCCGCGCTCGATGCCGTGATAAGGATCCAGCACGCGCACCACACCCGGGATGCCGGGCTCAGCGGCCCAGCGCCGCGGATCGCCGGTCAGCGAGATAGCGCCCGCAGTCGCGCCGTGGTACGACCGGTAGCGAGCGATGATCTTGTGCCGTCCGGTAAAGAAGCGCGAGATCTTGATCGCGTTCTCGTTGGCCTCAGCGCCGCCGTTGGTGAAGAAGAACGTGTCGATGTCGCCCGGAGTAATCTCCGCCAGCTTCGCTCCCAGCCGCGCGCGCGGCTCGGTCGCCATAAACGGATTCGCGTAGCACAGCGTCTGCGCCTGTTCGTGAATGGCCCGGATGACGCGCTCGTCCCCGTGGCCAATGTTGACCGACATCAACTGGCTGTTGAAGTCGATGAAGCGCTTGCCCTCGGGCGTCCAGAAATAAATGCCCTTGGCGCGCGCCACGGGAATTGGATCAACTTTCGACTGCGCCGACCATTCGAACAGCGTGTGCTTCTTGGTAAGCTCAACGATTTCCTGTCCGGTCATGGCGGGGGTGGTGAGAGTTGTGGTCATAAGAGTCCTTCAAGAACGAATTGCCAGGATTCTCTCGGATTACGGATCAAGAAGTTTTCGTATCCGTGTTAATCCGTGAAATCCGAGGCTAGAATTTTCGGCTGTGCTCTTTTGCCCAGCGCTCGACAACGACTTTCTTGTCCGTGTAAAACTCGATGGCATCGCGGCCCTGGCCGTGGAGATCGCCGAAGAAGCTGTTCTTCCATCCGCTGAATGGAAAGTAGGCCATAGGAGCGGCGACCCCAATGTTGATGCCGATGTTGCCGGCGGGCGCCTCATAGCGGAACCGGCGCGCCGCCGATCCGCTCGATGTAAACAACGAAGCCTGGTTGCCGTAAGCACTGCGTTCCAGGAAGGCCAGAGCTGCGTCCATGTTATCGGCGTGCACCAGGCTGAGCACGGGACCGAAAATCTCGGTATCCGCGAGATCGCTCGTCGGCGGAACGTCGTCCAGAATCGTGGGCTTCACGAAGTTGCCGGACTCGTATTTCGGAATCTTCGAGCCGCGGCCATCCAGCAGGATCTTCGCGCCTTGCTTTTCACCAAGACCAATCAGCGATTCGACACGCTCTTTGCTCTGAGCAGTGATGACTGGGCCCATCTGCACACCGTCTTCGAGTCCATTCCCGACTTTGAGCTTCGAGGCAGCGTCGGCGATCGAGTCGCGGAACGTCTTCTGCGCTTCGCCGATTGTGACCGCGACCGATACGGCTAAACAGCGCTGTCCCGCACACCCGAATGCGCTGTCGCTGATGATCTGCGTCGCCATCGGCATGTCAGCGTCAGGCAGAACCACAACGTGGTTCTTCGCTCCGCCCTGGCACTGGCAGCGCTTCCCCTGCTCGCCCGAGCGCGCGTAGATGTAGCGTGCCACCGGAGTCGAGCCCACGAAGCTGATGGCACGAACTTTCGGATGATCGATGAGCGCGTCGACGACGGCCTTGCCGCCGTTCACCAGACTGACGACGCCCTTTGGCAGGCCAGTCTTTTCCAGCAACTCATACACGTAGCGCATGGTGAGCGGCACACGCTCGCTCGGTTTGAGAATGAACGTGTTTCCCGTGGCAATGGCGTAAGGCAAGTACCAGAACGCGATCATGCCGGGAAAATTAAACGGCACAATGGCCGCGGTCACGCCAAGCGGTTGGCGGATCATCATCTCGTCGATGCCGCGGGCCACATCTTCCAGGTTGTAGCCCTGCATCATCATCGGGATGCCGCAAGCGACCTCCACGTTCTCAATGGCCCGGCGCATCTCGGCTTTGGCCTCGGTGAAGGTCTTGCCGTTCTCCATCGTGATGATGCGGGCAATGTCGTCGATGTGCTCTTCGAGCAGCATCTTGAGCTTGAACAGCGGCTGGATGCGGTCTTCCGGCGGCGTACGCCGCCATTCGGGGAAGGCTGCGGCAGCCGCTTCCACAGCGGTATTGACCCCAGCGGCGTGGGCGAGCGGCACGCTGGCCAGGATTTCTCCTGTCGCGGGATTGACCACGTCGCGCCACTCCGAGGCGTGCGAGTCGGTCCATTGGCCGTTGATGTAGTTGGTGAGGCGGGTAATCGGAGGTGCTGCAACGCTCATGGTAATGCCTCTGCTATCGCGAAGTGTCAGTTGTCTGCCATCAGTATATAGCGGCAATTACCGGCAACTGCGAACCGGCTACTGGCAACCGTTTCACACCAACTGCGCGACCGCGCCCTTCTTATCGCACACTGCGGCCAGCGCGGACTCCAGCACGGCTAATCCTTCATCGATTTGCTCATTGGTGGCGACCAGCGGCACGAGGATGCGGATCACGTTGGAATACGAGCCGGCGGTAATCGTGATCAGGCCGTGCTCGTAGCAGTACTGCGTGATCTTCTTGGTTTCGTCGGCGGCCGGAGCTTTCGTTTCTTCCGACTGCACCAGTTCGATCGCCTGCATGCCGCCCAGGCCGCGCACCTGGCCGATGATGGGCCAGCGGCACTGCCACGCGCGGGCACGGGTCTGGAAACGGTCGGCGAGTTCGTTGGCGCGGTCGAGGAGATCGCCGCGTTCGAACAAGTCAAGCACCGCCAGCGCCGCGGCACACGACAGCGGATTGCCGGCGAACGTTCCACCGAGGCCGCCCGGTCCGGGAGCGTCCATGATTTCGGCGCGGCCCGTGACCGCGGCCAGCGGCAAACCTCCGCCTAGCGATTTGGCGGTGACGAGCAGATCCGGTTCGATGCCGTAGCGTTCGCTCGCGAACAGCGCGCCCGTCCGTCCGAAGCCGGACTGCACTTCGTCGGCAATGAACAGGATGCCGTGCTTATGGCAGAGATCAATCAAGACCTGGAAGTAGTCCGGCGGCGGCGCGATGAAGCCGCCTTCTCCGAGCACCGGCTCGGCGATCACAGCGGCCACTTCCTCGTTAGCCACAACCCGCTTGAATGTGTCTTCGAGATGACGCGCGCAGTACAGATCGCACGTCGGATAAGTCATCGAGTACGAACACCGATAGCAATAAGCGAACGGCACCCGATAGACTTCGCCCGGAAACGGCGCGAATCCAGCCTTATAAGGATGCGTCTTGCTGGTCAGAGCCAGCGTCATCATGGTGCGGCCGTGAAAGGCGTCTTCGAAGGCAATGATGCCGGGGCGCTTGGTGTAGGCTCGGGCAATCTTGACCGCATTCTCAACCGCCTCGGCGCCGCTGTTCAAGAAGATGGTTTTCTTCGCGAACTTGCCGGGCGTGACTTCGTTCATTCGCTCGGCGAGGCGAACGTAACTCTCGTAGGGCGTAACCTGCACGCAGGTGTGCAGGAATCGGTCGAGTTGGTCCTTAACCGCATCGACGACCGCCTTCTGGCGATGCCCGACATTGAGGCAGCCGATGCCACCAGCGAAGTCGAGGTAACGGTTGCCGTCTACATCTTCGAGCCAGGCGCCTTCCGCCTTGGCAACATAGATGGGCGTACCGTGAGAAAGGCCGCGGGGCACGGCTTTCGCGCGGCGCTCGGAAAGGGCCTTGGACTTTGGCCCGGGGATCGGTGTGCGTAGTTGAATGGTGGACATCGTGAGTCTCGTCGTTGGTCGTTAGTCGTTGGTCGTTAGCGGCTCGTTGTCTGTGTGTTCAGTTTTCTCTAGCTGCTGCTTCAACGTAGCGAAAATTGCAAAGGTCCTTCGCTTCGCTCAGGATGACAAGCTGGCAACTGGGTACTGGCACCTGGCAGCTGCTCCTCAGTACCAGCCGATCGGCGCTTCGTTCAGGTTGATATACACCTGCTTGGTCTCGAGATATTCTTCGATGCCCCAGGGGCCAAGCTCGCGTCCGAAGCCGGATTGCTTGTAGCCTCCCCACGGCGCTTCCACGTAGGTGGGCTGCATGTGGTTGACCCAGACAATCCCGGCGCGCAGAGCTTTCACGGCGCGCATGGCCTTGAAAATGTCACGCGTCCAGACAGCCGCGGCCAAACCATAAGGAGAATCGTTGGCGATCTTGAGCGCGTCCTTTTCGTCCTCGAACGGAATCACGGCCGCGACCGGGCCAAAGATCTCTTCGCGAGCAATGCGATCGCTGTTTTTTACATCGTAGAAGATGGTGGGCTGCACGTAATAGCCCTTGGCAAACTTTTCGGGGTGTCCTCCGCCGGACGCGAGTTTCGCTTCTTTCTTGCCAATTTCGACATAGGAGTTGACGCGGTCGTATTGCTCTTTGCTGACCAGCGGGCCCATCTTGGTTTCGCGTTCGAGCGGCGGACCGAGCTTGATCTTCTTCGCTTTCTCGGTCATCGCTTCGACAAACCTTTTATAGATTGTCTTCTGCACCAGGATACGGCTCCCGGCCGAACAAACCTCACCTTGATTGATGAAGACTCCGAAGAGGGCTCCGTCGATGGCGGCCTCGAAATCAGCGTCGGCGAAAAAGATATTCGGAGACTTGCCGCCGAGTTCAAGCGTGACGCGCTTTACCGTGTCTGCGGCCTGTTTCACGATGATCTTGCCAACGGCGGCGCTGCCGGTGAAAGCGATTTTGTTAACGTCGGGATGCTGCACGAGTGGTGCACCGCAGGACTCACCGAAGCCGGTGATGACGTTGACGACGCCGGGCGGCAAGCCACAATCGGCGAAATGCTTCGCCAGTTCAAGAGCCGTTAACGGAGTCTGTTCGGCGGGCTTCAGCACGCAGGTGCATCCTGCAGCGAGCGCAGGTGCGAGTTTCCACGCAGCCATGAGCAACGGATAATTCCACGGAATGATTTGTCCGGCAACGCCGACCGGTTCTTTGAGCGTCAGGCTCATCGCGTTGTCGGGGACCGGATTCACGTAGCCAACAACTTTCGTTGCGAGTCCGCCGTAGTATTCGAAGCAGGTAGCAACGTCGTTGAGATCGTATTCGGCCTCGACGATGGGCTTACCGGTGTTGCGGCATTCGAGTTCGGCAAGCGCGGGCAGATTCTGTCGGACTTTGTCTGCAAGGCGGAAAAGCACGCGGCCTCGCTCCTGCGCGGTTGTCGTCGCCCATGGGCCTTCTTCGAAAGCGGCCTTGGCGGCGGCGACGGCGCGGTTCACGTCGTCGGCCGAGGCGTCGGGGACTTGCGCAATCACTTCTTCGGTCGAAGGATCGTAGACCGGGAAGGTCTTCGCAGACTTGCTCGCGACCCATTCGCCGTTGATGAGCATCTGGTAAGTCTTCACTTCGGTTTGCACTCCGCTGGGCATGGTGGCCTCCTAATCTCTCCCCAACTCAGGGCCGAGCTTGCGTCGCGGGAACTGGCGCGGCGACTGCAGCGAGCTGAATCGTTCGTGATGCTTTGCGCCGGCCGTAGACGAAGAAGAAAAATGCGGCCATGCCGATAAAGAACAACGTGATGCCAAACATCGTCACCTCGTACTTCCACAGTGACGTAATCTGCTTAGGCGGGAAAAACGCCACCACGATCGCCAACGCAGTGGTAGTCAGTCCCGCAACACCGGCGAACATCAACTTGCCCCGACCATAACGTCCACCTTGCAGGGACTCACGGCCCGCAAACTTCACGAGCGCCGCAAATACATACAGAAACGGAACGAGCTGCAAGACGACCGCGGCGCTGAGCATTGTTTGGAAGGCGTCCTGTACACCGCCCGACAGGGTAAAGTTAAGCACGATCAGAATCAGAGAAACGATTCCTTGCACGATTAATGCGACGTGAGGCGTGGCATACTTTGGATGGACTTTCCCCATCACCGACGGCATGTACGAATCGAGTCCGGCAACGAACGGGATGCGCGCCGAACCGCCCATCCAGGCGGAGCCGATTCCGGCGATCGAGAGGCTCAGCATAACTGCGAACGGCCCAATCATCCATGCAGCGCCGATCTTGTGCGCCATCTGGCTGACGCCCTGTACGATTCCCTGCAGCACACTGATGTCGTTCTTGCCGATGGCAATCAGTAGAGTCAGGGTGGCGCCGATGTAGAGAGCTCCCGAAACGATGCCGCCCAAAGCGACGGCGCCGGGTAGGGTCTTCTGCGGGTCGCGAATTTCGTCACCCATAACGGACGCGAGTTCCAGTCCAACCAGCCCGAAGCAGATCACTCCGAAAGAGTTCAGAACGAATTTGGGATCGGCTGGAACATGGAAGTCGGCGGCCGTGACCGTTGTGCCGTAGCGTGACCAGATCACGATACCCAATCCGATCAGGACAGCGGCTGCGATGAACGTTCCTATGGCGCCAAGATTGTTGAGCCATTTACCCACTCCAAGTCCAACAATGTTCAGGCCAGTCAGCAGCGCAAGCAAGGCGACTGACGCCAACAGCGCGAAGGTTTTGTTCTCTGCGAGATGCGCATGCCCCGGCCCCATCGCATAGACCGACACGCCGACAAAATAGAGCATTACCGTCGGCACGTAGAGCATGTTGTTGGTCCAGTAGCACCAGCCGGAAAGGAATCCGTGAAAATCACCGAAGACTTCCTTGGCCCAAAGGTAGACGCCGCCTTCCCCGGGATACCGATGAGCCAGTTCGATGACCGCGATCCCTTGCGGCCAGAAAAAAAGAAGTAACGAGATGATCCAGAGCCAGATGGTGACGCCACCGTTGGCGGCGATGGAGGGAACTACGTTGAGATTGAAAACGGCGACGACAAAGAGCAGCACCAGATCGCGGCGTCCGAGGGCGCGGATCAGGTGGGGCCGGGCGTCGGCTTGGGTGATAGTGGACTGAGTCGTCGTGGACATACCAGGAGGTCCGTAGAAAAAACCCTTGTCATTCCGAACCGAGCCGATAGGCGCGGTGAGGAACCTGCTGTTGCGCGTGTTCTGCGGCCACACTGGCCACGCTGAGCAATGCAGAGGGCGGACCAATGCGTCCGCCCCTACGCGAATTTAGTGCGCGACTGCGACCGGTGCGGCTCGCTCCTGCTGCGCTTTCGCCAGTGAGGCGGCAATATCGTTGAACGCCGCCAGGTGCTTGTCGATGTCGGCCTCGGTATGCTGCACCGAAATCGTCCATTGCTCGTCCCACCAGTAAGGCTGCGCCATCACGCCGCGGTTGACCATGCCGAACCAGTAGTGGCGCCACAAGTCGACGTCGACCGCTTCCCAGTCGCGGTAGTTGCGAATTTCTTTCGGATAGAGCATTAGAGCACCATTGGCTCCGGCCTGCGCGATGTAGGCCTGCAAACCAACTTTCGCGATGGTGGCGCGGTAGCCGTCCGCCAGTTTCTTGCCGAGTTTGTCGACTTTGGCGTAGTTCTCGCGGGTCAGGACTTCGCGGAAGGTCGCGAGGCCCGCCGCCATCGAGACCGGGTTCGTGTTGTAGGTACCACCGTGGAAAACCTTGTGCTGCGAGATCAGATCCATCACCGACTTGCTGGTGCCAAATGCGGCGAGGGGCAAGCCTCCGCCGATGGACTTGGCCAGGCAGATCATGTCGGGATGAACCCCGAAGTACTCGCTGGCGCCGCCCCACCCGAGCTTCGCGCCGGTCTTGACTTCGTCAAAGATCAGCAGCGCACCGTGTTTGTCACAGATCTCGCGCAAGCCTTTCAGGAAGCCGGGTTGTGGCATACAGAGCCCGACGTTCATAAGAATCGGTTCAAGAATGATCGCGGCAACCTCGCCGGGGTTTTCCTTGAAGCGGCGCTCCACGGTAGCGAGATCGTTGAACGTGGCAATGAGCACGTTGGCGATCGCCGATTTCGGCACGCCGAGACCACCAGTAACCGCAGTCGGCGCATGGATATCCCCATAATCGGGCGCGTGCGGTTTCACGCTGACCAAAGCGCTGTCGTGCAGGCCGTGGTATGCGCCCTCGAACTTCACGATCTTGTCGCGTCCGGTGGCAGCGCGAGCGAGACGAATCGCGTGCATCGTAACTTCGGTGCCGCTATTGCCGAAGCGGCACATCTCGACCGGAAAGCGGGTGCAGATTTCTTCGGCGAGTTCCCACTCCATGTCGTGCGGCATGCCGAACATGGTGCCGGTGGAGAGTCGCTTCTCGACGGCCTTCATGACGGCGGGATGGCAATGTCCCGCCATAAGCGCGCCGAAGGTCAGGTTGTGGTCGATGTATTCGTTGCCATCGAGGTCGCGGAACTTGCTCCCGCTGGCCTCCTTCACGAAAATCGGCCAGGGATCGTAGGCGCGATAGTTGCTGGCTACACCGAGAGGAATGCGTTTGAGATTCTTTTTGTGGGCCTCGGCGGATTTGGGCGTGCGCCGCTCGAAAGCGGCGAGTTCTTTCTGCAGATCGGGATACATCGAATTACTCCGGGAAGACTCAGGCCAGATCGGCCATTAGATTTGGTTCTCGGCGGCGCGAAGGCCGCCCATCGATTGTACCTACATTCTAGAACGACAACTTAAGAGCAAACTGAATCTGCCGCGGCTCGCGCGTATGCGTCACCCGACCGAAGTCGGGACCGTCGCTGAAGTTGCCGTCAGGATTCAGGAATTGCGTGTGATTGAATATGTTGAAAAACTCCGCGCGGAACTCGCCATGAACCCTTTCGGTGAACGGGATGGCCTTCTGTACTGACATATCAAAGTTATTGATCCCTGGCCCGCAACAGATCGTGCGAGGCCCACCCAAAGTTCCCAAAGCGGGATCCGAAATGTTGCAGCCGGTCGCACCGGCGCCCCCTGGGCAAAAGTAATAGTTGCTGTTTGACCGCGGATTCACGAAATGGACAGGCCCATTCTCGACTGGCCTTCCCGGAGCCTCGAACCCGCTGGTGTCATTCTGGAGCTCCTGATCATCGATGGTTATCATGCGGATCGGGAAGCCGGATTGGAAACTTGTTATCCCGGAAACGGACCACCCATTCAGGGCCATCCCTTTCGCGCCATCATATTTTGGTATCTGAGGCTCCCATAGATAGCTGATCACCAAACGCTGGCGGGAATCGAACAACGACAAACCCCGGTTGCAGCTGAAGTTGTTCAGAACTCCGTTGCAATTGGGCTTGAGGGCATTCTCAAAACTGGACGCATCGTCAATGGACTTACTGTATGTATAAGCAATCTCGAACTGCAAGCCATTTGACAACCTCCGCTCCAGCGACGCCTGCAGCGAGTTGTAGGCCGAGTTGGCAATGGTGTCCTGCGCGAAGATGCTGCTGAAAACCGGGATTCCGTCGGCCGGGCAGCCGTTTCCCGTGGTCGGATCACAAGTCGGAGAGGAATACGGGCGCAAGCCGACGAGCGTGAGCGCGGTTGGATTGGGACCGGTCACTACGGGTTGCGGTCCATAAGGCAAATGCAACGTCACTCCGGCGGGGATCTCGTTGGCCGCCACACTGAAGGAGCTGTCGCCAAAAAACGGTCCGCAGGCCAGCGTCCCGTCTCCGGTCAGATTGGAAATATTTTGCAGATCGAGGCAGGTCTGTGCGGTGGCCGGACTCAGATCATGGGTGGCCAGCAGACGATGTCCCTGCGATCCCACGTAGCCAACGCTCAGGACCGTATTTTTGAATAGTTCACGCTCGATGCCAAAGTTGTATTGCTCGGTATATTGCGAACGAAGTTGAGGTTGTAACTCTCCAAACATCAGGATCGGACGAAAGATCGACCAGTCAAACGGCGTGCCACGCGGAGGATTGAGAATAGAGCCAAAAGGGTTCGGCAGCACTCCCGGTCCGCCACTGGCCCCGTTGCCCTGGCAAGACCCACCGGCAGGCGTCGCGCAGCTTTGCAGAACGAAAGGCGTACTAAAGAATCCCTCGGTAACGGTCGTGCTCCCGCCGAACGGCGGCTCCGCCTGGAACTGTTCCAGCACCAATTGCTCGATCGGATTGTAGAAAATTCCAAATCCGCCACGAATGGTCATCTTGCCATCCTTGCGCGGGTCCCAGGCAACTCCAATTCGTGGAGCAAAGGACTTGTAGTAGGACTTCGTTAAACCTTTCGGGACTCCAGGATCTCCCGGGACAACCAGGCCTACTGGACAATCTCCGGCAGGAGTGACGCTGCAGTTGTAAACGGAACTGGTCTGCCCCGGACGGAAAGTCTGGTAGCGGCCGCCAGCGTCATAGAAAGGTTGGTTGTATTCCCAACGCAAGCCGTAATTGACAGTCAAATTCGGCTTTATCTTCCAACTGTCCTGCGCGAACAAGTAGAAGGCATTCCCGCGCACATCCTCTGAATTGGTCGAGCCCATGAGGTCGGTATCCGGCAATCCCATGAGGTAGTTGGGAAACAAATTGGTAGTGCCGTTAAGGTTCGGATTGGAATTAACGCGCACCGCGGCGAAGTCGTTTAATCCGCCGCCCGAGTACGTGTAGTCCCCTTGCGGCGAAAAGAACAACGTCTGAAAGAAGCGCTGATTTCGCAGATCCACGCCAAACTTCATGGTGTGGTTGCCCTTCACCTTCGTGAAGTTGTCGGAAAACTGATAAGTGTTTCCGGTCTGCGGCAACTCGCCTTCAAAGTCATTCCCGATCGAGAAACCACCCGCGACGCTGATGTCGGGCACGCCTTCGTGCTGCGCCCCCAGTCCAGGAGTAATGCCAATCTTGGGATTGGGAATGATGACGCCCGGGGTGTCGGTCGTGCCCGTGAAGCAGAATGGCACAGCTGCGCCCGTACAGGAATCGGTCACCAGGTGGTGGTTCTGCGGAGACAAGAACGTACCCTGGCCTTCGCGGAAATAAGTAATTCTTGCCTCATTAACCACCGAGTTGCTGATGGTCCAGGTATGGCTGAGATTCACTTGCTGGGATCTGGTTTTGCTGAGGTCTCCGAAGCCGGGCAAGAGATTGGTGAACTCCACCTGGAATTTGGTAAAGGGATCGGCCTCATACGAATCGTTAAAGTAATAGTACACACTCAGGTTTTGGCGCTCGTTGATGTGATGATCCAATTTAACGGTGAACTGATTCCCGTGCTGCTGGGAGTTAGGAATCGATTGAAAAATGAAGTTGGGCTGATTCGGCAATGGCACATACTGCTGCATCAGATTAGCGGCAACAGGGTCAAAGCAAGGACTGGGCGTCTGTGGAGTGAGGCTGGGTATTATGCTGTTCGGGAAGATACTTGCCCAAGCAACTCCAGGCGCTGGTGCTGCACCGCCTGCTTGGCTGATCGCGGCCATGCAATTGGGCCGGTTTTGCAGAATCTCCGCCACGGCGTTGTCGGTAAGCGTTCCGCCAAACGGTGATTGCGAAAAATCTCCGTTTCGCTCGGCCGCGGTTGGAACCACGGTAGGATCCCCCACGATCCCTTGCACCACCCGGCGCCCTTCATAGGAGGCAAAAAAGAACGTGCGATCTTTCTTGATGGCCCCACCGAAAGTTCCGCCGAATTGGTTTTGCTTGTTGTCGGGGATGGCCGGGTCAAGAAAACCCTTCGAGTCGAGCACCTTGTTGCGGAAGAATTCGTAAACGCTGCCGTGCCACTGATTCGTTCCCGACTTCGTCACCACGTTGATGACCGCCCCGGAATTGCGGCCATACTCGGCATCGAAGGTATTGGAAAGCACGCGGAATTCGGAGATGCTGTCGGGCGAGGGCTGAATGGCCGGCCCGTTCACGAATAAATCGTTTCCGTCGCCGCCATTCACACTGAAGTTGTTGGAACGTCCGCGGCCGCCGTTCACCGACACCGCGCCCGCGCTATTGCTCCCGTAGAAAAGGTCGGAGCCGCCCACACCCTGCACACCGGGCTGCAGTTGAAGAAGCTGATAGGTGTCGCGGGAGTTGAGCGGCAACCCTGACACCTGCGCGGAATCCATAACCGCGCCGAGTTGCGTACTCGTCGTATCGACCATTGGCGCTTCCGATGTGACATCGACCGTCTCCTGCGCCTGACCGACCTGCAACACCGAGTTCACCGTCACAACCTGGTTGAGATCGACATTCACGCCCCGCTGCACGTTCTTTTTGAACCCTTTCAGGTCGAACTCCATGCGATAGCTGCCTACGCCGACCTGCGGGTAGACGTAGTCGCCGTTTCCATTGCTGGTCGTAACCGCGCTCACCCCCGTGGCTTCGTTGGTAAGAGTCACCTGCACGCCGGACAGAACAGCCCCGGTGGGATCACTGACGCGGCCCAGGATGCGGCCGCCAGTGCTCTGCGCGATGAGGAGCAGGGGAATCAACAGATATATGGAGACGGCCAGACAAACTGCACACCAGTGGGCTCGCAATGACGGCATGGTGCCTCCAGACTTCTGGAACGGTTGGAATTTTGTTTGATAACGACAGCTTGTATCCCGCTACAACCTTGCTATAATCCCGCAAGGTTAGAGAACGGGGGCGGTGCCTGTCAAGGACAAAAAAACGCGTCCTGCCCATTGAAATTTCTTATCCCGACTTCTGGCAAGACCCGCGCCGCCATAAGCAACCAGCATGGCCGAACCTTACCTAAAGATCGGAGACGTGGCCCGGAAAGTGGGGATGTCGCCCTCGGTCATCCGCTCGTGGGAGAGCCTTGGTCTGGCGCGGCCGCGGCGCACCGAGAGCAAATACCGGCTCTATACCACGGATGATGTGAAACTGCTGAAGCGCGCTCGGTTTTTGCGCAAGGTCCGCGGGCTGAATGCGGCCGCGATTGTGCAACTGCTCAAGCGCGAGGGCAAGGTGCGTCCGGTAGCGAACGGAAATGCCGGAGCCATCGGAGGGCATCTGCGGCAATTGCGCTCGCGGCGGCGGCTTTCGCTGGCGCAGGTGGCGCAGGCCGTCGGTATCTCGGTGGGATTCCTCAGCGCGCTCGAGCGCTCTCAAATGAGCGGGTCGGTGGGAACGCTGCGCAAACTGGCGCGCTTCTATAAAACGAACATTCTGGATTTTTTTGACGCCTCGGAAGCCAGCAAGCGCCAGGTGCGGCCCTCCGAACGTAAGATCCTCGAAATAGGAACCGGCGTCCGCATGGAACTGTTGGCGTGGGGCAATACTGTGATGGAGCCGCATCTGTTTCGCATCGCGCCAGATGCCGGCAGCGGCGATCCTTATACCCACGAAGGTGAGGAGTTCCTCTACGTCTTGCGCGGAGATCTTGAGATCATGGTCGAAGGTGAACAATATCGTTTGAAGCCAGGGGACAGTTTTTATTTTGAAAGTGCGACACCCCATCGCTGGAAGAATCCGGGCCGCAAGGAAACCTTGGTTTTGTGGATTAATACGCCGCCAACGTTTTAGCAGGAACCATCTAGGAGGAACCATGAGCTGGGAACGCCTGGGGAGATGGCTACGTTTGCTGCCCATGCTGGCCGTTTTAATAGGTGTGGGATCTTGCTCCAAGAAAACTCCCACGCTCAACCTTCTGGTATGGGAAGGTTACGCCGATCCCTCGTTTATCAAAGCGTTCGAAGAGCAGAACCAGTGCAAGGTCTCGGCGTCGTATATGGGATCAAGCGATGAACTCATGGCCAAGCTGCGCGGCGGCAGCGCGGGGAATTACGACGTGATTTCACCCTCGAGCGATGTGGCGTCCTCCATCGCAACCGCGGGATTGGCGGCGCCGCTCGACTTGACGAAGATTCCGAGCTACAGCCAACTTTCTCTGCAGCTCACTTCCCTGCCGCTGGTCCACGCCAACAGCCAGGTGTACGGCGTGCCGTTCATGTGGGGCCCGGATCCCATCATTTACGACACCACGGCTTTCGCGCAGCCGCCGGATTCCTGGAACGTCCTATGGGATCCAAAATACAAAGGGAAGGTCTCGGTGTGGGACGATCTGTCGACCGTCTACATGACCGCGCAGGTTCTTGGCTACGACAAATCCGATCCGTCGCGACTCTATAACATGAGCGACGAGCAATTGGAGGCAGTCAAGAAAAAGCTGCTGGAGTTGAAACCCAACATCCGCAAGATGTGGGCTACGGGCGGGGAGTTGACGAATCTGTTTGAGAGCCACGAAATCGTGATCGCGATGGGCTGGCCGCTAAACACCGCCGATCTGAAGAAGGCCGGATTCCCCGTGGGCGAGACAATTCCCAAAGAGAACACCACGGGCTGGATCGATCACCTCATGATCACGGCGGGAAGCGAAAACAAGGAACTGGCGCACAAGTTTCTGGAGTACATGATCGAGGCTCAAACGCAGAAACTGGTCACCGACAAGACGCATTATGTTCCGGCGAATCCGCAGGCCGGCCATTTCATGACGCCGGACGAGGTGAAGACGCTCCATCTGGACGACGTGGAGAGTTACCAGAAGCGCCTGAATTTCTGGCAGAATGTGCCGCGGCGCGCGAAGTATACCGAGATTTGGAACGACATCAAGGCTGCACAGTAGCGACCGACAACTCATGGCATCTCCCATCCCTCCCACCATCACGGTTACGGCGAGCGCGCAGTCCGCCGCGAAACCAGCCTTACTGAGCATCCAGCACCTGGCGAAGAGCTTCGGCCGCAACGCGGTGCTCCGGAATATTTCGCTGGAGGTTGCAGAAGGCGAGTTTCTGACCATTCTCGGCGAGAGCGGTTCGGGAAAGACTACGCTGCTGCGAATTGTTGCCGGATTCGAGACCGCGACTTCAGGTGACCTGTGGATGGGCGCCGAGAGACTCGATCACCAGCCGCCCTACCGGCGGCGCGTCAATACGGTGTTTCAATCCTATGCTTTGTTCCCGCACCTCACCGTCGAAGAGAATGTCGGGTACGGGTTGCGCGTGGCGAAACGGCCGGCGGCAGAGATTGCGCAACGAGTCGCCGAGGCGCTCGATAAAGTAAAGATGACGGCGCACGCTAAGGCGAAGCCGTCGAAGATCAGCGGAGGACAGCAGCAGCGGGTCGCGCTGGCTCGCGCGTTAGTGAATCGGCCGCGGCTTCTATTGCTGGACGAGCCGCTCTCAGCACTGGATGCGAACCTGCGGCGGCAAATGCAGGTGGAACTGAAATCACTGCAGCGCGAGGTGGGCATCGCGTTCGTATTCGTGACGCACGATCAGGAAGAAGCGATGGTGATGTCGGACCGCATCGCGCTGCTGCGTTCGGGCGAACTGGAGCAGGTAGCAACGCCACGCGAGATTTACAGCCGTCCGGCCACTGCTTATGTCGCGCAGTTCATCGGCCACACGAATCTGCTGAAGGCCGATGTGCGAGGCGGAGTCGTTCGCTGTGGGGCGCTGGCGTGGCCGGCCCCGCTTCCCGACGGGCCGGCGCTTTTTTCTTTGCGCCCGGAGCATGTGCGACTGGCGGGAACTGGAGCTTCGGACAGCGGTGTGGTGCGCGTTCGCGGTCGGGTGCTGCATCAGGCATTTCACGGGGCGACAGAATTGATTCGCGTGGAATGTGCAGACGGACTCCTTCTGGTCGTGCGGACAGCGAGCGGAGGCGTTGTGCAAAGTGAAGTTGAGCTCGAGTTCTCCGCTGCCGACGCGGTGCAAGTGCGTGAGTCGCCCGAAAGGATCTGATGTTCTCGCGTGCATACAAAACCGTAGTGACGGTCCCGCCGCTGCTGTGGGTAACCGTGTTTCTGCTCGTGCCGTACCTGCTGATGTTCTGCTACAGCTTCTGGTCGGTGTCACCGGCCCAGACCATCGTGCATTCGTGGAATCTCGACAACTACCGAGACCTGTTGCACAAAACGACGAATTGGCAAACCCTGCTGCGCTCCATGTGGATCGCAGCGCGCGTGATGGTCTTTTCTCTGTTGCTGGGATATCCGCTGGCGTATTTTTTGTCATTCTATGCGGGCAAGAGAAAAGACCTGCTGTATCAGATGGTCATTATTCCGCTCTGGGTTAGTTATCTGGTGCGGGCCTATGCGTGGAAGACCATTCTCGGTTCCGACGGCGTGCTCAATACGCTGCTGCAGTACGTACACCTGACCCGGCATCCGCTCGACTTTCTGCTCTATAGTCCATTCGCCGTGGTACTCACTCTCACGCACATCTATACGCCGTTCACGTTTCTGCCGATTTATGCCGCGCTGGAGCACATTCCCCGCAATCTGGTCGAGGCCTCGCATGATCTGGGCGCAACGCCGGCGCAGACATTCTGGAAAGTCATCTTCCCGCTATCGATTCCCGGCGTAGTTGCCGGAGCGACGTTCGCCTTCGTCTTGAGCCTGGGCGATTTCCTGGCCCCGCTGCTCCTAGGCGGACCGAGCGGCATCATGATTTCAAACATCGTGGTCAGTTTGTTCGGCGCGGCCTACAACTGGCCCCTGGGCGCGGCGATTTCGCTGGGCATGCTGGTGATCGTGGTCAGCCTGCTGTTCTTATCCGAGCGGCTGGAAAAGAAATGGAGCTTCTCGTGAGCAGCGGCGCCAACCTTCCGCGCTCGCGCTGGCTGCTCGCGCATGCGATAGCGGTGTTTTCGTTTCTGTATCTGCCGATCGCGGTCCTCATTCTTTATTCGTTCAACGGCCAGGGCGTGGGCGGATTTCCGCCGCATCACCTCACGTTCGACTGGTACCGTATCCTGTTCGCAGACGGGCCGATCTGGGATTCGGTGCTGAACAGCCTGCAGGTAGCCTTTGCGGCGATGGCGATCTCGCTAATGCTCGGCATCCCGGCGGCGCTGGCTCTCGACCGGGCCCAATTCCCCGGCAAGGCGATGTTCCGCCGACTGGTGCTGCTGCCGCTGATCCTGCCCGGTATTATCACCGGCCTTTCGCTGCTGATGCTCTTCAACCTGATGGGCACAAAGCTCAGCCTGATGACGATCATCCTGGGCCACGGCACAGCTTTGATCTCAGTGGCGACCACCGAGGTTTTCGCAGGCCTGCAAAAGCTTGATCGCGCTCAGGAAGAAGCATCACTCGACCTGGGAGCGAACTACTGGCAGACCTTCTGGCAAATCACGGTCCCGAATTTGAAGTTGCCGATCATCGGCGCGGCGTTGCTGATCTTCACGCTCTCTATGGACGAAGTCGCCGTCAGCTTCTTCCTGATCGGCCGCGACAACACGCTGCCGCTGGAAATCTGGGGACGCTTGCGCCGCGGCATCACGCCGGAGATCAATGCCGTGTCGACCATCATCTTTGTGTTTTCGCTGGTGACGATCGTGATCTGGTACCGGCTTCGCGTCCGCGCGGAAGGCGGCGTCGACATTGGCGGCGAACTGGTCGAAAGCTCCTCCGCCAGCACCATGTCATCCTGAGGACTGCGTTCTTTGCGGGCCTACGGACCTATGCACTCCGCTGGCAGCATCGGCGCTTCGGGCAATTCCATAGGGCCTTCCGCCCGCGAAAAACGCGATCCTCAGGATGACAAGCCTTTAAGTAACCGCGTCTTTCGTGGTGATTTCTCTCCCCGCATAGTAAAGTGGTAGTACACCATATTTCTGGAAGGATCCTTTTTGAGTTCAGGCATTCGCAACATCGCTATCATCGCCCACGTCGACCACGGCAAGACCACGCTGGTTGACGCCATGCTGCAACAAAGCGGGACGTTCCGCTCCAACGAACACCACGTCGAACGGGTCATGGACTCGAACGAACTGGAGCGCGAGCGCGGCATCACTATTCTCGCCAAGAACACCGCAATTTTCTATCACGACGTGAAAATCAACATCGTCGACACGCCCGGTCACAGCGACTTCGGTGGAGAAGTCGAGCGAGCACTGAAGATGGTCGACGGCGTCATGCTGCTGGTGGATGCGAGCGAAGGCCCGCTCCCCCAGACGCGCTACGTGCTCAGCAAAGCGCTGGAGGCGCATCTGCCGCCCATCGTGGTCATCAACAAGATTGATCGCTCGGACGCACGGCCGCAGGAAGTGTTGAACGAGATCTACGACCTGTTTATCGATCTCGATGCGAAGGAAGAGCAAATTGATTTTCCCGTGCTCTACACCAACGCCAAGATTGGCACCGCAACCACGGACATCAAGGGTGGCGGCGAAGATTTGCGCCCGCTGTTCGACGCGATCATTAAAACGATTCCTCATCCCAAGGGCGACCCCGCCGGACCGCTGCAAATCCTGGTGGCGAACCTCGACTACAGCGACTATCTCGGACGCCTCGCAATCGCGCGCGTGTTCAATGGCACCATGTACACGGGCGAGGAAGTCGGCATCTCCCGACTCGACGGAACGCTGCACAAGACCAAGATCACGAAACTGTTTTCATTCTCGGGCCTGAAGCGGACCGACATCACCCAGACGGAATTGGGAGACATCATCGCCGTCGCCGGCGTTGAAGGCATCACCATCGGCGAGACCATCACCGACGCCGAGAATCCTTCCCCGCTGCCGCACATCGCCATCGATGAGCCGACGATCGCCATGTTGTTCACCGTGAACACTTCGCCGTTCGCTGGAAAAGACGGCCAGTACGTCACGTCCCGCAATCTGCGCGAACGCCTCGAAAAAGAATTGCTGACCAACGTTTCTTTGCGCGTCGAGGACACGGGCACAACCGATTCATTCAAAGTACTGGGCCGCGGCGAGCTGCAGCTTTCCATCCTGATCGAAATGATGCGGCGCGAAGGTTACGAACTCATGGTAGGCAAACCGGAGATCGTTACCAAGCGCATCGACGGCAAGCTGATGGAGCCGGTCGAACATCTCACGGTCGACGTTCCGGAAGATTTCGTCGGCGTGGTGATGGAGCAACTCGGATCGCGCAAAGGCGAAGTCACCAACATGCACAATCACGGCTACGGGCGGGTGCGAATCGAGTTCCGCGTGCCCAGCCGCGGCCTGATCGGGCTGCGTGGCCAACTGCTCACCGACACGCGCGGAACCATTGTGATGAACGCGCTGTTTGATGGCTACACCGAATGGCAGGGTGAGATTCCTCACCGGCTCACCGGGGCGCTGATCGCCGATCGCGGCGGCGTCTCGACCGCCTACGCACTGTGGGGATTGCAGGAGCGCGGAGAACTTTTCGTGGGTCCTGGAATTGAACTCTACGAAGGCATGATTATCGGAGAGAACGCCAAGGACACCGATCTGGACGTGAATGCCGTGCGGGAAAAGAAGCTGACGAACATGCGCGCTTCCACCGCGGACGAAGCGATTCGACTGGTGCCGTTCCGGCCGCTGAATCTGGAGCAGGCCATTGAATTCATCGCCGACGATGAGTTCGTGGAAATCACACCCAAATCGCTGCGCCTGCGCAAGAAAACCCTGCAGTCGAATCAACGCAAGAAGAAATCGTTCGCCACTGTCGAAGACTGATAAAGATATGGTTGTGAAACCGCGACGCAAGCCCGAGAAGAGCTCGCCAGCCAAGCCGCCGCTGCGCATGTTCCTCGTCCCCTGCAGTTGCGGAACGACGTTCGCGGTGGCGGAGAATTACGATCATCAAGGTACGGCTTGGGGCCGCTACCTGGTCTGCCCCGGTTGCGGGAAGCGGCACGATCCCAAGAACCGGCTGCTGCAGATGGGATTCCACGCTGAGGGATACTGGAAGGTGGACGAGTGCTAGCTTGTCCGCGGGGCGGGCGCTCTTACTTTTGAAATTGATTTAACCTGCCGGGTCCGGAAAACCTGCTATACTGCTCGCCGCATTCGACTGTTCGCCAGCTCCGGTATCGATTTTCAGGAACGGCCCTCCCGACCTGCCAAGTCCGCCGAATTGCTCGCACTTCCGACAGCTCAATGCAGAGGCAGACGCGTGAAGAATATTTTTGTGGGGAACTTGAGCTTCAATACCGCCGAAGACGAACTGCGCCAACTGTTTGAGCCTTTCGGACAAGTCGACCGAGTGAGCATCATGACCGACCGCGACACGGGACGCTCCCGCGGTTTCGGCTTCGTGGAGATGGCCAGCAACGAAGACGGAGATAAAGCCATCACGGCTTTGAACGGATCTTCGGTCGGCGGACGCACCATCAACGTCAACGAAGCGCGGCCCAAGACCGAGCGCACTGGCGGCGGAGGCGGCGGTGGTGGGCGCGACCGTGGAGATCGTGGCGCCCGGGGCGGCGGCGGTGGCGGGCGGCGCGACCGCTACTAGGCCGGAGTTCTCAGGACATTAAAGCGGCGGATGGTGCCTCGCAATCTGCATTCGCGAACATAAAGATCTTGCGCCCTTTCGCCTGCCCTGGCAGCAAACGTTCCCGTTGATGGTACTTCCCTTGCCCATGTAGACTGTAGATATCCGTGCGCGCCCGTAGCTCAGCTGGATAGAGCGGTTGCCTCCGGAGCAACAGGTCGGGAGTTCGAATCTCTCCGGGCGCACCAGATCTCCCACCCAATGCCGCCGCCGGGCAACGAAATGAATTACGACGCCATCCTTGTTGTTTCCTTCGGCGGGCCGGAGTCGACGGAGGACGTGATTCCCTTCCTCGAAAATGTCCTGCGGGGAAGGAATGTCCCGCGCGAGCGCATGCTGGCAGTCGCCGAGCACTACTGCCACTTTGGCGGCAAGAGTCCGATCAACCAGCAGGCCCGCGATCTGATCGCAGCGCTGGAAAGTGAACTCACACAGCATGGCCCGAAACTTCCGGTCTATTGGGGAAATCGCAACTGGCGTCCCATGCTGGCGGAAACCTTGCGGCAGATGAAGGAGGACGGTATTCGGCGGGCGCTTGCCTTTGTGACCTCGGCATACAGTTCGTATTCTGGATGCCGGCAGTATCGCGAAGACATTGTTCGGGCACAAAACGAAGTTGGCCTGGGCGGGCCGGAGATCGACAAGTTGCGTGCATTCTTCAACCATCCGGGATTCATTGCGGCCACCGAGGAGCGGCTGCGCGACGCCTTACAGGAAATCCCGGCGGATGCTCGGCGGAATGTTCAGTTGGTCTACCTCGCGCACAGCATTCCTGTTTCGATGGCGAACACCTGCGACTACGTCCGCCAACTTGAAGAAGTAAGGAAGCTCGTCTCGACGAGGCTTGGCGTCACCAACGATGCGCTCGTATATCAGAGCCGCAGTGGCGCGCCGGGACAGCCTTGGCTGGAGCCGGACATTCTGGATTATCTGCGCGACGTGAAGGCGCGCAATCTGGCGAGCGCGGTGGTTCTGGCGCCAATCAGTTTCATTTCCGATCACATGGAAGTCCTGTATGACCTGGACATCGAGGCGCGGCAGGTCTGCGACTCCCTGAAATTACCCATGGCGCGCGCAAAAACCGTGGGCGTGCATCCCCAGTTCATCGCCATGATTCGCGAGCTGATTCTGGAGCGCACGAATCCCGGAGCCGAGCGGCGCGCGCTGGGATCGCTCGGCCCGCGGCCGGATGTTTGCGAGGAGAATTGCTGCCCTGCGCCCCAGCGGCCGGTCCGGCCACAGGCAGCGCCAGCAAGGCCTGACAGCGGCGCATAGCTTGAAGAGAGCGGCTGGTCACTAGCTTATCGAACAGGAGTGGGAACGCCGGGACGTTCGTAGACCGTAGCTTTGGGGCTGCCTTCGACCAGACGCATCGTTTCGAGAATCGTGCGCACCACCGGCTCGTTTCCCACGGCAGTATTCAGCATTAGGTGGTAGAGCGAACGCGTAGGCCAGTCGGCGTTGAAATAGTGCTTCACGTAGGCGATGCGCTCGCGATCGACAGAGTCCACCTGGTCGACGGCATCATCCTCGCTGTGTCCCTCTGCCATAACGCGCCGGATTTTCTCGGAGCGGGGAGCGTAGAGAAAAACATGGAACGCATCAGGATTCTCCCGCAGCAGATACGGCGCGCCGCGCCCCACGATCACCGCATTACCCTCCTGCGCGATCTTGTTCATGACTTCCTGCATCATCGGCAACATGCAGTCGGCATCGAACATCTGGCTGCCCAGAGCGGCGGAATTACGTTCATAACTGCCGCGCCAGAACGACCGAGCCAGCCGATGCAGCGGGCTGTCCATACGCTCGTCGCAGCGCCTCACCGCTGATCGATCGACATTCGCCAGGCGTGCGATTTCGTCGGTGAGCAACTGGTCCCACAGCTTCCAGCCCAGGTGATCGGCGAGTTGAGCGGCGATGGCGGCCGCGCCGCAGCCGTACTCGCGCTCGATGGTGATGAGGCGAAACATAGCGAGGTTTAGTGTACTGCGATTCCGCCGCCCGGCTTCGACTTTTTCATCAGGAAGACCATCGGAACCATCGCCAGAATGGCAAAGGCAAGGAACCTGAAGCAATCGATGTAAGACAGCATGGCTGCCTGACGAGCAACTGCACCCTGGATAATTGCGAAAGGCACGGACGAAGATCCCGGAGGCCCGCCTCCGTGGGACTGCACCAATAGACCGAGCGCTTTCAGCCGAGACTGCAACTCTGGATTACTCGCGCTCAGGTGACTCGACAGAAAAGTCTGGTGGAACTGGCCGCGCCGGTCGAGCAGCGTAGTGACGACGGAAATCCCCACGCTGCCTCCAATGTTGCGCGCGAGGTTCATCAGGCCCGAAGCGGCATTGTTCTTGTCACGCGGAAGGAATGCGTACGCGGCCGTATTGATGGGAACGAAAAGGAATGCCATCCCCGCCGCCTGGATCACGCGCGCGGTAGCCAGCGTCCGGAAATCAATCTGCAGGTCAAATCCGGTCATGTGAAACAACGAAAACGACAACATAAGGAGACCAAACAAGAGCAGCCATCGCGGCGTATACCGGGAAAGCAGAAAGCCCACCAGTGGCAGCAAAAGAAGAATGGTGAAGCCGCCGGGCATAAGCGCGAGGCCCGCCTGTTGCGCCGTGTAGCCAAGCAGAGTTTGCGAGAACAGGGGAATCAACAACGTGCTGCCCAGCAGAGCAAATCCGAGCATGAACATCAGCAAATTCGACACGCCAAAGGTTCGGTCGCGAAACAAATGCAGGTCGATGATCGGATCTTTATGCCTCCACTCCCAAATGATCACGAAGATCAAAGCCGCCGCGCTGATCAGCGCTAGCGTGACAATAAAGTTCGATTCAAACCAATCGTCGCGCTGCCCCTTGTCGAGAACAATCTGCAGAGCTCCCAGCCCCAAGGCGACAAATCCGAGCCCAATGTAATCGATGTGAGTTTCGCTGAGCTTGCGGCGCTTGAAGTAGGGCGGGTCCTGAATCAGTCTCGACGTAAGAAGCATGGACAGGATCCCGACCGGAATGTTGATGAAGAAAATCCAGCGCCAGCTGAAGTTGTCGGTAATCCATCCGCCCAGCGTCGGGCCGATCGCCGGAGCCGTGACCACGGCCATGCCATAAACCGCAAAGGCCATGCCGCGCTTGGCGGGCGGAAACGTGTCGGCCAGGATGGCTTGCTCGCTGGGCTGCAACCCTCCGCCACCCGCGCCCTGCAGAATGCGGCAGATGATCAGCGTCGCCAGATTGGGCGCAAGTCCACACAGGAATGAGCTGACGGTAAACACCGCGACGCAGCCCATGTAGAAATTCTTGCGGCCGATGATCGACGACAGCCAGCCGCTCAACGGCAGCACGATCGCATTGGAAACCAGATAAGAAGTCAGGACCCAGGTGCTCTCGTCCTGTCCGGCGGAGAGACTTCCCGCGATGTGCGGCAGAGCGACGTTGGCGATGGAAGTGTCGAGCACCTCCATGAACGTCGCCAGGGTCACCGTGATGGCGATGATCCACGGATTGAACGCGGGACGCCAGGCGTCTGCCTGAGCATTTCCCTGATCCAATGTTGCGGCCGTACTCATTACCGAATCCAGACCTTCGGGGTGACCGACATGCCGGGACGCAACTGGTGATCGCTGTTCGCACTGGGATCGAGCACGATCTTGACCGGGATGCGCTGCACGACTTTCACGTAATTTCCGGTGGCGTTTTCCGGCGGCAGCAGACTGAAGCGCGCGCCGCTGGCCCCGGCAACGCTGTCGACTTTGCCGTTGTAGGTTCTGCCGTTGGCGTCGACATCGATGCTGACGCGCTGGCCGACTTTCATGCTCCGCAGCTGGGTTTCTTTGAAGTTCGCCGTGATCCACACGTCGTCGAGATTGATGATCTTCATCAGTTCCTGGCCGGGAGCGACGTTCTGCCCGACTTCCACGGTGCGATTGCTGACGACCCCGTTCACGGGAGCAACTATCTTCGTGTACTGGAGGTTTAGAGCGGCCTGGTCGAGATCGGCTTTCTTGAGCTGGGCCGCGGCCAGAGCCTGTGCGGCGCGGGAGCGGATGATTTGCATTTGCCGCGGCGCGGTGTCGGCGTAGCTCTGGCTGGCCTGGGCCTGCACCAGTTTGCCTTGCGCCTGAGTCACCTGTTGCTGTGCGCCGTCGGCGCTGGCGCGCGCAGCTTCAACGCTGGCCGCACTGGCCTTGGCAGCGGCGGTAGCCTGATCATACTGCTGCTGGGAAATCTCCTGCTTGTCGACGAGTTGTTTGTAGCGGACGAGATCGTTCTGCGCCTTCACGTTATTGGCTTCCGCTTCCTGCAGCTGTGCTTTGGCGGCCTCGAACTGTTGTCTGGCGACTTGAATGCCCGCGCGCGCGCTGTTCACGTCGGCTTCAGTCGAGGAAACCTGACTCGTGGTGTTGACCGCGGTAATTGGAACATTCACTCCAGCTGCGACGGCCGCTGCCTGCGCATCTTCAAAATCGGCCTTGGCACGATCGTAGGCCACTTGATAGTCAGCCGGATCGATCTCGACCAGCACGGTTCCCGCCTGTACGTATTGATTATCCTCGACGTTCAGCTTGACGACGTGGCCGGAGATTCGGGCGCTGATGGAATTCACATGGCCGTCGACCTGAGCATCGTCAGTCGATTCGTAGCTGGACAAATAGCGATAAACGAAGTAGCCCGCGACCAGCAGAACAACCATGGCGATCCCTACGCCAATCCGGAAGCCGGAACTCTGAGTGCGGGAAGGCCGCGCACGAAAATCGTCCTCGGTCGATGGCAATGGCTTGGTGCTGCCCGCCGGCTTCTCGACGGCAGGCTTCTCCACAGCTTTCTCAACGGGTTTCTCGATAATGGCGGGAAGATTTTGTGCCGATTCCATACGTTTATTAATTGCCTTTCAAATACCGTTTGACGCCCTCTTCCGCATCTCCGGTGGCGTGCGCCAGTTCAACCTTCGAGAGATTGTGGGCATAGAGACTCTGAATATAACTCTCGTGCGCGCTGGCCACCGCTTCCTGTGCCTGCACCACTTCCAGGTTGTCGGCCACTCCGGCGGTGAAGCGATCCTGCGATTGCGCCAGCGCCTGCTCCGCCAGATCGACGGAGCTGCGGGCCACCTCTACTTGTTCGGCAGCAGCATTCAGATCGAGCAGCGCAGTCCGTACCTCGTAGTCGATTCGTCCGCGGAGATCTCCCAGTTGAGAGCGTGCCTGCTTGAGTTGCGCATCGGCCTCGAGGACATCGCTGTGAACCCGGTTTCCAGCGAAGATTGGAATGTTAACGCCACCATTCACCTGCCAGGTGCCGTTCGACTGGCTCGGTGTGACGCCGAGATCGCCGAGATTAGCGCCGAGATCGAGGGAAGGATAACGTCCAGCTGCGGCGGCCTTTCTCGACAGCTCGGCCGACCGCACCTGTGCCTGCGCCGCCTGATAGTCGGCTCGCGCCGCATAGGCGTGTTGCAGGTAGGTGTCGAGCGGCAGAGCGGCCAATGCCTGGTAGGGCGCCTTCTCGGTCAGGATAAACTCCTGTCCCGGCGGCAGCCCGATAATCCGCGCCACGTTCAGCTTCAGCTTGGCAAGATCGTTGCGGGCGACGATGAGTTGCTGCTGGCGGGTTTGCAGTTCGACCTGTGAGCGCAGCGTGTCAAGGGCAGGACTCAGTCCAGCTTTTTGCTGGTCGGCAGCTTTATCGTAGAGAGCCTGCGCGCTCTTGACCTGGGCTTCTGAGGTTTCCACGCGCGCACTGGCGGCGATGGCTTGCAGATAGGAGTTGCCGACCGCGAGCACGACCATTTCGCGGGCGTCTTTATAACTGAATTGGGCGGCCTTCACACCTTCCGAAGCGGCTCGCTCTTTCTCGAGGTTCTTGAAATCGAAGAGTGACTGGCTGAGCGAGGCGCGGGCGTCAAAATAATTGAATGCAGGAACCAGACGAGGAAGACTGTTGGGGTTCGTGCCCGGAGGGCTCAATATGGGGAAAAGCTTGTTAAACCCAATCGCCGCCAGGCTCTGAGTCTGAACGTTCTCACTCACGCGGGCGTTGAGGTTGGGCAAGAGCTCACTGAGCTCCTTCCACCGTTCGCCACGCGCCGTCTGGGCCTGGTCGCCCGCCAGCAACAGGCCGAGATTGTTGCGCAAGCCGCGATCAATCGCGTCTTTGAAGTCGATCTGCAAGACTTCAACGGTAGCCGTGCCTTCCGGAGCGCTCCCCAGAAAAGGATTTTGCGGGCCAGGAAGAGTAACATTCGGGGCCGGAGCCGTTCCGCCTGCAGCCTGAGCCAGCAGGGACGGAGTCGCCAGCAGCGCAAGAATAAAACCGAAAAATGCAGATTGGGAAGGTATGAATGAGTAACGCATTCTTGATCGTGGGAACTTCCGGCTAGGCCAGTTACGGGCCGACGGGTTCTTCCTCGCCTATAGCATAACTCGTTGCATTTGATTCGTTTGGCGCACCCTGAGATGCAAACGATTCTGCTGGAATGATCTGGAAGCGCATCTCCTCAGTCTTCGCTTCACTCTTGAGAACCGCCGTCGAATCGGGGCAGGGATTCGGGGCTTTAAAAATCCGCAGCCGCACCCGAAGTCCAATATCTTCGGTACTTTGCCCGGCATCAGTCTGCCCCGGTAAGCTAGCAGGGGTAAAGGGGAACGAACGGCATGCGCAGAAGTGTTCTATTCACAGCGGTCGCACTCATTGCACTAACCACGAGTCCAGTGACCGCTCAGAGCGCTCCGGGGGCTGGAAGCCCGGAGCGAAAGGTCTCTTCGCGTGTCTTGCCGAACTATCCCGAACTGGCAAAAAAGATGCACATTCGCGGGATCGTTCGAGTCGAAGCCGTAGTGCGAGCGAATGGCAGCGTGAAGTCTACCCGCGTGCTGGGCGGGAATCCGGTGCTGGTCGATGCCGCCATCGAGGCGGTCGGGAAATGGAAGTTCGAGACGGCGCAGAATGAGACTACCGAGGTGCTCCAAGTTGCCTTCGAAGGTCAGTGAAGCCGCCCCACTCATCACCGAAGTGACTTAGGTCATCTTGAACGGCGGTAACCTTAGGTTCAATCTAGTCAAAGCAGTCGCAAACCATTGAGAACGGAAGACGGGCATTCCATGAGTGCGGCAACGGCAGCGGGAACTGACTGGACGCGAATATTGTCTGATCCGGACCTCGTCCGGCATGTGGGTAAGCTGCTCCAGGCTTACCGCGAAGCTCCTGTCGATAAGCGCGAGGAAGCACTGCTGGCCGCGATGCGTGAGATCAAGGCTGGCGGGCTGAAGGCTTCGACCTCTGCCCAGGCCGCCACGCCGGAGCCACAGCCAGTTCCAACTCCTGCCTCCGCGTCACCTCCTTTTGAACCCGATTTGTTCAGCCCCAACTGGGGAAGCGACCGCCGCCGCCATCCGCGAATCAAGTGCTTCGTGGCGGTCGAGCTTCGTGTCGATGAGTTCCCAGTTCCAATTTGGGGCAATCTCTCCAACACCAGTGTCGGCGGGTGCCTGGTCGAAACCGCTAGCCCGGTCAAACCGGGTGCGAAAGTCGAAATCGGCCTCTGGGTGCCGAACGGAAAGATCTGGGTCAAGGGGTTTGTGCTGAGCGGAGTGGTGTCCCGCAATCGGGCCGCCAGCGGCGTTCGCGTCCATTTCGAGGGAATGGCGCCCACCGAACGCGACAACCTGCGCCAATTCATCAAGTTCGTACAGGACACGACCAAGGCATCTCAAACCGAGAACGGTTACTTAAACCTTCTGAAGTAGGGGCCTTCCCCTCATTCCGGCAGTTTTTCACCGCAGCTCAATCCACGTCTTCGCGGAAATTGGTACACTTTCTGCGTACTGAACCCTTTCTGTAAATCGGAACCTCTAATTCGCTGTGGGCCGATTCATTGAGGGGGGATCGCACGCCGATGAATATCCCAGGCAGGAGGAGCGGACTCGCATGGTAGCCAGTGAACAGGTTTTGGTGACGGGGCAGCAACTGGACACGCTGTGCATCAACACGATTCGAACCCTTGCCATTGATGCGGTGCAGCAGGCGAACTCGGGCCATCCCGGCGCGCCCATGGGATTGGCGCCGGTCACCTATTGCCTGTGGCAGGAATTCCTGCGTTACGATCCGGCGGATCCGACCTGGCTCAATCGTGACCGCTTCGTGCTCTCCAACGGCCACGCCTCCATGCTGCTGTACGCCATGCTGCACCTCGCCGAAGTGCGGCAGGTCGGCAAGGACGGACAGGTTACCAAGGAACTCGCGGTCCCGATGGAGGAGATCAAACGCTTCCGGCAGCTCGGAAGCCGGACGCCGGGGCATCCCGAATCGCACCTCACTTCCGGCGTGGAAACCACGACCGGCCCGCTGGGCCAGGGGGTGGGCAATAGCGTGGGCATGGCCATCGCGGGAAAATGGCAGGCGGCAAACTTCAACCGTCCTGGGATGGAAATCTTCGACTACAACATCTACACGATGTGCTCGGATGGCGACCTGATGGAAGGCATAGGAGGCGAGGCCGCCTCGCTCGCCGGGCATCTGAAACTCTCCAATCTCTGCTGGATATACGACAACAATCGAATCACGCTCGATGGACCGGCCGAGTGGTCGTTCAGCGAGGACGTAGCAACGCGCTTCGTCGGCTACGGCTGGAACGTCACGCGTGTCGCCGACGCCAACGATCTGGAGATGCTGGCGCGCGCCTTTGAGACCTTTCACCAAACCACCGACCGGCCAACCCTGATCATCGTCGATAGCCACATTGGCTATGGCTCTCCGAACAAACACGACAGCAATGCCGCTCACGGCGAACCTCTGGGGGAAGAAGAAGTCAAGCTAACCAAGAAGTTCTATGGCTGGCCGGAAGACGCAAAGTTCCTGGTACCGGACGGAGTCCGCGAACATTTCCGCGAAGGGATTGGAAAGCGCGGACACGATCTGCACGCGCAGTGGTCGCAACGTTTCGCGGAGTACTCTCAGAAGTTCCCCGACCTGGCCGAGCGCTTGCGCCGCATGCAGCACCGCGAACTCCCGGCGGGATGGGACAAGAACCTACCGACGTTTCCCGCCGATGCCAAGGGCATCGCGACCCGCGAAAGCGGGGGCAAGGTGCTCAACGCGCTGGCGCAGAACATTCCCTGGCTCATCGGCGGATCTGCCGATCTGGCGACGTCGAACAAAACCACACTCAAGTTCGAGGGCGCGGGAGACTTCGAGGCCGACAACTACGCAGGACGCAACCTGCACTTCGGTGTGCGCGAGCACGTGATGGGCGCCAGCGTGAATGGCATGATAGTGTCGGGCATTCGGGCGTTCGGAGCCACGTTCTTCAATTTCAGTGACTACATGCGGGCCAGCATCCGGTTGTCGGCGCTGATGGAAATTCCTTCGATTTTCGTTTACACCCACGATTCCATCGGCTTAGGAGAAGATGGACCAACTCACCAGCCGATCGAACAACTGGCTTCGTTGCGGGCCATGCCGAACTTGATTGTGCTTCGTCCCGGCGATGCGAATGAGGTTACAGAGGCCTGGAAAATCATTGCGCAACTGCAGCACTCGCCGGCTGTGCTGGTGTTGACTCGGCAGAATCTGCCGACCCTGGACCGCTCGAAATATGCTTCGGCTTCGGGAGTAGCGAAGGGCGCTTACGTGCTGGCCGACGCGCCGGGCGGAAAGCCCGAAGTGATTCTCCTGGGAACGGGCAGCGAATTGTCGCTGTGCGTGGATGCCTACGAGAAATTGAAGGCCGAGGGCATCAAGGCGCGGGTGGTCAGCATGCCGTCGCAGGAAATCTTCGAACAGCAGGATGCGGCCTACAAAGAGAGCGTTCTGCCCTCTGACGTAACGGCGCGGGTTTCGGTGGAAATGGCGGCGACCTTCGGATGGGGACGCTATACCGGCCTTAAGGGGCGCAACGTGGGGATGCACCGCTTTGGCGCCTCGGCGCCGCTGAAAGATCTGCTGAAATTTTTTGGGTTCACTGTGGACACCGTCGCGGCGGAAGCCCGCGCCGCGATCGCAGCAAAGTAGAGACGTAACTGGTTACGTCTCCCTTGCTGGAAAAGAAGGAAAGAAGAGAGTTAGCCCGGCACGTCTACGAATGGGGAATCTTAGGAGGTCATCATGCAGCCTACTGGAGTTCTGGAAACCTCGAAAGCCACCAAAAATCCGCTAAAAGAATTGCTCAACTACGGTCAGTCGATGTGGCTCGATTACATTCGGCGCGATCTGTTTACCACCGGAAAGCTGAAACAAATGATTGACGAAGACGGACTCCGGGGGATGACTTCGAATCCATCCATCTTCGAGAAGGCCATCGCCGACAGCTCTCTGTATGACGATTTCCTGAAGACTCTCGCCTCGCGGAAAGACCTTGACACCACGGGCCGCTACGAGCAGATCGCCATTCGCGACATTCAGGATGCGGCCGATGCCCTCCGGCCGGTATATGACGAGTCCAAGTTCCGCGATGGATACGTGAGTCTGGAAGTCTCGCCGTATCTGGCGCGCAAAACACCGGAGACCATCGACGAGGCGCGCCGCTTGTGGAAGGCGGTGAGGCGCGAGAATGTGATGATCAAGGTGCCGGGCACAGCGGAAGGACTGCCGGCAATCCGTCAGTTGATCGGCGAAGGCATCAACATCAATATCACGCTTCTGTTCGCGCAAGATGTTTATGAGAAAGTCGCCGACGCTTATATCGCGGGACTCGAGGACCTGGCAGCGCGCGGCGGCAATCTGAACAAGATGGCCAGCGTGGCCAGCTTTTTTATCAGCCGCATCGATACGCTGGTCGATTCCTTGCTCAACGACAAACTGAAGGCGACGACCGGCGCAAGCCAGCAGGCCTTGTTGAAGAGCCTGCTTGGCAAAGTTGCGATTGCCAACGGCAAGCTTACGTATCAGAGCTACCAGCGCATCTTCAGCGGACCGCGCTGGCAGGCATTGGCGGCCAAGGGAGCGCAAACTCAGCGCGTCCTGTGGGCCAGTACCAGCACCAAGAATCCCAATTACCGCGACGTAGTTTACATCGAGGAACTGATTGGGCCGGATACGGTTAACACCATGCCGCCGGCAACCATCGAAGCCTTCCGCGATCATGGATTGCTGCGCAACGCCCTCACCGAGGACGTGGCCGGAGCCGCAACCGTAATGCAGAATCTGGCGCGCGCCGGCATCTCGATGAAGCAAGTCACCGACAAACTGACCGACGACGGTGTCAAACTATTCGCGGATGCGTTCGACAAACTGTTGGCTGCGGTCGCCAAGAGTACAGAAAAGACCACTCAGCAAAAAGGATAGATCTCGTGAGCCGACTGAAGACTTCCCTTCCGGAATCGCTGGCCTCGACTGTAAAAGCGACGATCGCCGACTGGCAAGCGGGCGGCAAAATGCAGCGCTTGTGGCAGCGCGATGCCACCCTCTGGACCGGCAGCGACGAAGCCAACTGGCTGGGCTGGCTCGATATTGTCGATGAGCAGATCGCGCAGCACGATCAACTGGCAAAGCTCGCGAAGGAAGTTCAGGCTCGCGGCTTTCAGCATGTGTTGCTGCTCGGGATGGGCGGATCGAGCTTGTGTCCGGAAGTTCTGCGCATGACGTTCGGCAGGATCACTCACTTCCCTACCCTGCACGTGCTCGATTCGACCGACCCTGGCCAAGTCAAGTCGTTCGAGCATCTCATCGATATTCCGAAGACGCTCTTCATCGTTTCGAGCAAGTCCGGCAGCACGCTCGAACCCAACATTTTCAAGCAATATTTTTTTGAGCGCACCAAGCAGGCAGTAGGCGCGGTGAAAGTCGGCAGCCAGTTCATCGCGATTACCGACCCGGGATCGAAAATGCAGCAAGTGGCCGAGGCGGATCGCTTTCTGCATGTCTTCTTCGGGCGGCCCTCGATCGGCGGCCGTTATTCCGCGCTGTCGAACTTCGGCATGGTTCCCGCCGCGGTGATGGGTCTGGACACAAGGAAATTTCTCGACCGAGCCGCGGAGATGGTGCGCGCCTGCGAAGCGGGTGCAAGCGTCGAGGAAAACCCCGGAGCCGCGCTGGGCATCATTCTGGGAACTGCCGCCAATGCCGGGCGCGACAAAGTTACGATCATCACTTCTCCCGGCATTTCCGATCTGGGAGCGTGGCTGGAACAACTGCTGGCAGAGTCGACCGGAAAAGTGGGCAAGGGCATCATCCCTGTAGACCGCGAGAGTCTGACGACGCCCGATGTTTACGGCAGCGACCGCGTGTTCGTTTATGTGCGGCTGGAATCGGGCGCGGACGCCGATCAGGATGCGAAAGTGGCGGCAATCGAGAAGGCCGGGCATCCAGTCGTACGCATCGCGATGTCCGACATCTATGATCTCGGCGCAGAATTCTTCCGCTGGGAAATTGCCACTGCCGTCGCGGGTTCGATCATCCACATCAACGCCTTCAATCAGCCCGATGTCGAAGCCAGCAAGATCGCGACGCGGGAGTTGACGTCGGCGTATGAGAAGACGGGCTCGCTGCCCCCGGAAAAGCCGGTCGTTGAGGACAGCGGAATAAAGTTGTTCACCGATGAGAAGAATGCTGCGGAACTCGCGAAGACCGCGGGCGGCGACAACTCGCTCGCGGGATATCTCAAGGCGCATCTAGGTCGCATAAAGGCGGGCGATTATTTCGCGGTGCTCGGCTACATCCAGATGAACGCCGAGCATGCCGAGAGTCTGCAGGCGTTGCGGCATTTGGTGCGCGATTCGAAACACGTCGCGACTTGCCTGGGCTTCGGTCCGCGATTCCTGCACTCGACGGGACAGGCGTACAAAGGCGGACCGAACTCGGGCGTGTTCCTGCAAATCACCTGCGACGATTCTGTGGAACTGCCAGTACCGGGACAGAAATATACCTTCGGAATCGTGAAGGCAGCGCAGGCTCGCGGGGATTTTCAGGTGTTGGCGGACCGCGGAAGACGGGCGCTACGGGTTCATCTCGGGAGCAACGTGAAAGCGGGGCTGGCGGCCCTGCAGGCGGCGGTTCAGAAAGCTCTTTAGTGCGTGGTGGATTGCGGTGCGAGGGCGCGACGCCCTCGCAACAGCCGGCTAGCCTGCCCTGAGCGAAGTCGAAGGGCCGGCGCTACTTTTAGGAGCAAGCGCATGCAATTGGGAATGGTAGGTCTGGGGCGCATGGGCGCCAACATGACGCGGCGGCTGATGCGGGGCGGACATCAGCTCGTGGTTTCTGATCTCAGCGCCGACACCGTGAAGCAACTGGCGGGCGAGGGCGCTGGCGGTTCTACTTCGCTCGAAGATTTGATCGGCAAGCTCACGCCTCCGCGCGCCGTCTGGATCATGGTCCCGGCGGGCGGTCCGACCGAAGCCACAGTGCAGAAACTGGCGCAGCACATGCAGGCCGGGGACGCCATCATCGACGGTGGCAACTCTTATTTCAAAGATGACGTGCGCCGGGCGAACGAACTGAGGCGCAAGGGCATTCACTACATCGATGTAGGGACCAGCGGCGGTGTGTGGGGATTGGATCGTGGTTATTGCATGATGATCGGCGGTCCTGACCAAGCGGTGCAGCGGCTCGATCCCATTTTCAAGACGCTGGCTCCGGGCAAGGGCGACATTCCACGAACTCCGGGCCGTGAAAGACTTGGCGGCACCGCGGAAGACGGCTACATTCACTGCGGCCCGTCGGGCTCCGGGCACTTCGTGAAGATGGTGCACAACGGCATCGAGTACGGCATCATGCAGGCCTATGCCGAGGGCTTCGACATTTTCAAGAACGCAACCAGCAAAGAGTTGCCCGAGGATATCCGTTACGACCTGAACCTGCCGGATATTGCGGAAGTGTGGCGGCGCGGCAGCGTGGTCAGTTCGTGGCTGCTCGATTTGACCGCGATGGCGCTGACGGAGAATCCGACGCTATCGGAATACGAAGGTTACGTTCAGGACTCGGGTGAAGGCCGTTGGACGATTCAAGCGGCGCTCGAAGAAGCCGTCCCCGCGGATGTGCTGACTGCGGCATTGTACGTACGTTTCCGGTCGCGGCAACAGCATACGTTCGCGGAGAAAATGCTTTCGGCGATGCGGCAGAAATTTGGCGGGCACGTGGAAGCGAAGTAAAAACGTCGTTGGTCGTTGGTCGCTGGTCGTTAGGCGTTGGCCAAAACCAAATTGCGAACGATCAACGGCTAACGACCAACGACTAACGACTAACGACCAGCGAAGGACTCATTCATGGCTGAATTAGCGGAACAACCAACGGCAGCACCGCCGCGTATCGGCAAGCAGGGTGATCCCTGCGTCATGGTGATCTTCGGCGCGGCCGGCGATCTGACCGGACGCATGCTGATTCCGGCGCTCTACAACCTGGCGCGCGCCAGCTTGCTTTCCCGCGAGTTTGCCGTGGTGGGCGTAGCCCGCACACAGATGTCGAACGACGAATTCCGAAAAAGAGTTCATGACGACGTCAAGGCGTACTGCGGCGAATGTGTGGAAGACGATCTCTGGGAATGGTTCGTGCGCCGTTTCTACTATTTTTCCGGAGATTTCGGCGACGACAAACTCTACCCGCAACTCAAAGATTTCCTGACTACAGTCGATCAGGAGCACTCCGCCCACCAGAACGTTTTCTACTACCTCGCGACTGCCCCCAGTTTCTTTGGGCCGATCGTCGAGAAACTCTCCGCCGCCGGATTGATGGAGCAGTCCAATGGCCACTGGCGTCGGGTGGTGATTGAAAAGCCGTTCGGACACGATCTGGACTCTGCCAAAGCGCTGAACCAGCAACTGCTCAAGGAAGCCGACGAAAAACAGATCTACCGCATTGACCACTATCTCGGTAAAGAGACGGTGCAGAACATCATGGCGTTCCGTTTCGCCAACGGAATTTTTGAGCCCGTCTGGAACCGCCGCTACATCGATCACGTGCAGATCTCGGTGGCGGAGACGGTCGGCGTGGAAGGACGCGGAAGCTATTTCGATCACGCCGGCTCGCTGCGCGACATGGTGCCCAACCACATCATGCAACTCATCAGCCTCACCGCCATGGAGCCGCCGATTTCGTTCGACGCCAACGCTGTGCGTGATGAACAGGCCAAGATTCTGCACGCCATCCAGCCTATGAGCGATGAAGAGGTGCTGAGCCGCAGCGTGCGCGGCCAATACGGAGAAGGAACCGAAGACGGCAAGCGGGTCGCGGCCTATCGCACGGAACCCGATGTTCCTCCCGATTCACGGACCGAGACGTTCGTTGCCATGAAGCTGCTGATCGACAACTGGCGGTGGGCAGATGTCCCGTTCTACCTGCGCACCGGCAAACGGATGCCGGTTCGCAACACCCATATCGTGATACAGTTCCGACGGGCCCCCTTCGTGCTATTCCGCGACACTCCCGTCGAGCACCTGATGCCGAATCAACTGGTGCTCCACATCCAGCCCGAAGAAGGAATCTCGCTGCAATTCGCAGCCAAAGTTCCGGGCCCGGTGATGCGCCTGGGAACGGTCGACATGAATTTCGAATATCAGGAATACTTTGGCAAGCAGCCCAGCACGGGATACGAGCGGCTGCTGCATGATTGCATGATCGGCGATCAAACGCTGTTTCAGCGTGCCGACATGGTGGAAGCGGGCTGGTCCGTGGTCAATCCCGTGCTCGATCTGTGGAAGGCGCTGCCGCCGCGGAATTTCCCCAACTATGCCTCCGGCACCTGGGGACCAAAAGAGGCTGACGATCTTCTGGACCGCGACGGCCGCCGCTGGAGGAACTTCGAGAAATGATTCTGGCCGGCGATATTGGCGGCACCAATGCTCGGCTGGCTTATTTTCAACCCCAGAACGGGCATTTGCGCCTGGTGTCGGAGCGCACTTTTCCCAGCCGCGAGCACAGCGAACTCGGTGAGATCGTAAGCCAGTTTTTGGACGATTCCGGCACTCGTCCGGAAGCGGCGTGTTTCGGGATCGCCGGCCCGGTGCGCAACGGACGCGTGGAGACTTCGAACCTGCCCTGGGTGATCGAACAATCGCGGCTCGCGAAACAGATTCACCTTCCGGCCACGCTTCTCATCAACGATCTGGAAGCCAGCGCGTGGGGCATCGGCGCGCTGGCCGCCAAAGACCTCGTTCCCTTGAACCGGGTGAGCGCGCCCGCCGTGGGCAACCAGGCAGTAATCGCGCCGGGAACAGGACTAGGCGAGGCCGGGCTTTTCTGGGACGGAAGCCGGCATCACGTTTTTGCCTGCGAGGGCGGGCACACCGACTTTGGTCCTCAGGGAGATTTGCAGATCGAACTTGTGAAATTCCTGCAGGCCCGCTTCGGACACGTCAGCTACGAACGCATCCTGTCCGGCCCCGGCCTGGTCAACGTTTACGAATTCCTGTGCGCCAGCGGATGCGGCAAGGAATCCGCCGAGTTCGCAGCCCTTCTCAAAAATAGCGACCCGGCTGCGGCGATTTCGCGGGCAGCCCTCGACGGAACTTATCCTTTGGCAGAGAAAGCGCTGGATCTGTGGATCTCCGTTTATGGCGCGGAAGCTTCTAATCTGGCGCTGAAGGTAATGGCCACCGGAGGGTTGTTCCTGGCCGGCGGCATCTCTCCCAAAGTTCTTGCTAAGCTGAAGGGCCCGCTGTTCATGCAATCGTTCCTCGATAAGGGCCGTCTGCGGCCGCTGCTGGAATCGATCCCGGTGCAGGTCGTGACCAACGAAAAAGCTGGACTGCTGGGAGCGGCGCGCTGCGCCGCTGCCAAGGGCAAGAGTTGAGCTCAACAGAGTTGAGCCCAACAGAGTCGAGCTCAACAGAGAAGACATCTCGTGAGTTCTTCCACTGAAATCCGCATCCTGACCACTCCGCAGGAGCTGTTCGAGGCGGCAGCGGAAGAAGTTGTGCGCGCCGCCAAGGAAGCTGTTGCCTTGCGCGGCCGCTTCACCATCGTCTTGTCGGGTGGATCGACTCCCAAGAGCCTGTTCAATTTATTAGCCACGAATGCCCGCACCGTATTCCCCTGGGATCGCACCTTCTTTTTCTGGGGCGATGAACGTCACGTGCCCCCGACAGATCCCGACAGCAACTATCGCATGGCGGAAGAGGCCATGCTGTCGAAGATTCCGGTGCCGGCAGGAAATGTGTTCCGGTTTGCGGCCGAGAATCCCGACGCGGCAGGCGTTGCGGAGGCTTACGAGCAGACCCTCCGGAAATTTTTCCAGCTGGGGCCTGGACAGATTCCCACCTTCGATCTGATCCTTCTCGGCATGGGACCGGATGGTCACACCGCGTCGCTCTTCCCGGGCTCGCCTGGTCTACAAGAAAAAACGCGGCTGGTGATCGCGAACTGGGTCGAAAAGCTGAAGGCCAGCCGGCTTACGCTGACTCTCCCGGTGCTGAACGCGGCGCGCTGCGTGGCGTTTCTGGTCAGTGGAACTGACAAGGCTCCGGCGCTGCACGCTGTGCTCGAAAGCGACGTTGCAGGCGAGCAGTACCCCTCAAAGCTGATCCGTCCTGTCGATGGGAAGCTGATCTGGCTGATCGACCGGGCCGCCGCGAGCCAGCTTACCGACAGGAATGAGAAACAATCCGGACCAGGACATCCGAAAGTCTGAACAGATTGCATTATCACGAATAGCAAAGAGCTAGCAGAGCGCGTGACCGTAGTTACTGGCAAGTGCTGACATTTTCGCGTAACAACTGGCATATGGCAGTTTTCGCGGTGCGTCTGCTCCTGCAGTCGGGAGACAGGTTTCCTGCCCAGCTATGGTCCGCTCTGGGCCGGAACCAAGTGCTTCTGTTGCCGATCATCGCTTTTGCGATCGCCTATGCCGTCCGGCGGGTAAGGCAACCCACGATGGGTTCCGTCACACCGGAATCTGCGGCGCCAAGCGGGATCACGCCAGCAGAATCGGGCGTGCTCTTGCACGGCTCGGTCAGCTCCCGCGAAGTTGCGGCGACGCTGGTCGATCTCTCAATCAAAAAATATCTAAGCATCGTGGATGCCGCCCCTGAGATGGGTGCGCCGCTGGAGGAGCATGACTTAGTTTTCCGCACCTTGAGACCCGAGACAGAGTGGCAGAATCTGGCGGCGCACGAGAAGACCCTGTTGCGTCAGGCCTTCCGCGATCAGGAATGGACAAGGCTTTCGCACTTGCGGCAGCTCGTGCCCGAGGTCGTGCCGGCCATCCAAGCGCAGATCAAAAACTCTTTATGGGAAAGGGGCATGCTTCGAACCGACCCGAACAATCCAGGCACACCCCGGTGGAAGAGCTTCGTATATGTGGCCAGCCTCATGGGCATGCTCGATGGGCTGGTGGCGGGGCAAACCGGCCTAGGACTTCATCTCTACGAGCATCCCGGACTTGCATTCCTGATGATTGCGCTCACGATGGGAATCGTCGTCTGGGCGGTGCAGGACCCTACGAATTCCACGCAGGAGGGCCTCCGGGTGCACACGTATCTTGAAGGTCTGCGGCAATTCATCCAGGCCGTCGATGCAGACCGGCTACAACGACTGGAGCGCTACCGGTTCGATGAGTTATTGCCCTACGCCATGGTTTTCGGCATCGAGCAGAAGTGGGCCGAGGCGCTTCGTCAGCTCTCGGTGCAGCCCTTGAATTTGGTTGGAAATGATTGGGCTGGAAGCAACAGTGGCGGTAGTGAGGAGGTCGATTCGTTGCTCCGCGGCGGCCGGCTGACTTTGCTGTCTGCCTATTTGCAGCCCACTGGGTCCAAGCAGTAATCCCTGCGGTCACATCCACGCTAGCCGCGCCAGTCGCCGATTTCCTTCAGACCCTTGCCGCGCGCGTGTTCGAAGAGGCGCACGCGATGGCGGGAGTGTTCGAATTCGTGGATGTCGGCCCACACCTCGGCCTGCCAGCCCTTTTCGTGGGCGGAGGATTCGCCGCAGGTGGCGCAACGGGTATGCAGAGTTACTGGGACGGCCTCGACTCCAACCGGAGTGGCGCCCGGGAGTTCAACGAAGATGCAGCGGACGTCCTGAATCTCTTCGTCCTCGCCGAGAATGTGCTCGTAGCGCAGCAGGTATCCGAAACCGAGCTTCTTGGCCTCCGACTCGGCCTCCACGCGGGTGTGAAAAGGGCCGTACTCCGCCCGTAGTTGTTCGGTGGAGTCACATGCCATCCAGAAAGTCTCTTTGTAGGCCATCGCGGTTTCGCCCCTGGGGTTGCGAAGCCGGCTCGTGGCTGCTATTGAGCCGCTCGTGCTAATCCTCCCTCATAGGGCAATTCGGATGCCGTTGCTCCGCCTCGCGCAATCGATTGTCTGACCTAGGTTTAGCAGAGTGCAGGCTCTGCCGGAGGGGCTTGTTCGTGAAAGGTTTTGCAGAGTTTGGACTCGGGATGTGCAAACTTGTGAAATGGCAGAGGCCAGTGGGACCTCCGCCAACGAAAAAGCGACTCGCAGAAAGTGAAAACGAATGATGATGCCTAGTCGGCCCCGATCGCCTGGGTGTACGGCGTGCCGGGACGCTCGGACTCTGGAGGCCAGTCTTTTCCGCCGTGACTGGCCACGTACATCGCCATTTCCAGCCGGCTCCAGACCCCGAGTTTGTCGAACGCGCTGCGCAAATGGTTTTTGATGACCTGCTCGCTGGTGCCGACGATCTTGCCGATTTCGCGGTTGGTCAGACCTTCCCAGACCAGAATCGCGATTTGAATTTCCTTTGGAGTGAGGCGCTCGCGGGGGGTCATGACTGGGCCTCATCTTTTGTGAACATCGCGATTGCCAGCTTTACGCGCTTGCGGCCCTCGCGGATTCCGGCGCGCAGGAACAATGTGCGCAGGTGTTGTTTTACGGTGCGGGGGCTGATGTTGAGTTGGCCCGCAATCTCTTTGTTGCTGCAGCCCTGCACCAGCAGGTTCAAGACCTGCTGGTCGCGGGGTGTGACTTTGACTTGATCCAGGCTGATCACGTTGATTTCCTCCTACCACCTTGGGGATCACACTCGTCTTTTCACATAGCACGGCTTTCGCCAATTCTTCGCATTGCCAACCCCTATGAGCTAAGTACTTTAGTTCAGTTGCACTTGGGGACGGCAACCGCCGTTTTCATGTGAGTTTCAGGGAGTCCGTGGTAGGCTACGTGTTCCAAATTGGTCCAACCACGTGAACCAATCATGAGTGTTCGCAACATAATTCTTGACGCAGCCGTACTTCCCCCCGTGGATCGCCACAATCAAAGCCGGGCTCCTTTGCCGATTCACCTTGCCGGCGATCTCCTTGGCACTCCGGGAGTTTCATCTTTACGGCGGCGCACGCCTTCCCATCGAGGTACCCGATGAAGACACATCCGAACTACCGTAAGACGGGGAAGATTCGTCCCTCCCGTATCGGGCGAGGGTCGAATCTTTGGCTTCCCATTTTGGTTCTGTTGGCGGCTGGCAGCTTGGGTTTTGCACAGGCGACGTTAACGGCACAAATGTTAGCGGCACAAACTCAGGAAGGCGGCGCCACACCCACATCAGGAGCCCCGATCACGATCACTCTGCAGGACGCCCTGCAGCGGGCTCGTCAGAACGATCCCCAGTATCGCTCGGCGATCACCGATTTCGGACTGGCACGCGAAGATCGGGTGCAGGCCCGCGCTGGAGTCTTACCGAACCTGAGCTACAACACCTCCTTCATCTACACTCAGGGCTCAGGCCCGCTCCCGGCGAACTGCACCACGACGGCTGCGGGATGTCCCCCTACCAAGTTCATCGCCAACAATGGGGTGCATGAATACATCAGCCAGGCGGACGTGCACCAGTCACTCTCCCTGACGAATCTTGCGGATTATCGCCGCTCCGCCGCCGCGCTGGCCCAGGCGCGGGCCAAGGCCGAAATCGCGACCCGCGGACTCGTGGTCACAGTTACCCAGGCGTACTACGGGTTCGTGGTGGCCCAGCGCAGGTACGGGACCGCGCAACGGGCGGACGCAGAAGCAGCCCGATTCCTCGACATCAGCGTGAAACTGGAAAGCGGCGGCGAAGTAGCCCATGCCGACGCGATCAAAGCACGCATTCAGGCGCAGCAGCAACAGCGCGATCTGCAGGAAGCGCAGTTGGCCATGGAGCGCGCCCGGCTGGATCTCGCCGTGCTGCTGTTCCCCGACTTCAACCAGGATTTTGCCGTCGTCGACGATCTGCAGACACTCGAACCGCTCCCCACGTTTGAGGAGGTTGCGGTAGCGGGCCAGAAGAACAACCCGGACCTGCGGGCGGCGCTGGCTGGTTATGCGGTCGCCAATCACGAGGTCACGGCGGCATGGGGAGGCCTGCTGCCCGCACTGAGTATCGACTATTTCTACGGGATTGATTCGAACCAGTTTGCCATTCGCACCAATGGCGTACGGAATCTGGGATACTCGACGGTGGCCACGTTGCAGATTCCGATCTTCAGCTGGGGAGCGGATCGCAGCAAGCTCAAGCAGGCGGAATTACGACGGGATCAGGCGCACGTGGAACTGAACTACGCGCAGAAACAACTGCTCAGCCATCTGCGGCAGTTTTACCTCGAAGCCAAAAGCACACGCTCTGAAATGGAGACTCTGGCAACATCCGCGGAGCTGGCCGCCGATAGCCTGCGGCTGACCACGATGCGCTACCAGGCCGGGGAATCCACGGTATTGGAAGTAGTCGACGCGCAGAATACTTTGACCCTGGCTCGCAACGCATACGACGATGGCCAGTCGCGTTACCGTGTCGCCTTAGCCAATCTTCAAACTCTGACAGGAACGTTCTAATCGGATGAATCCCCTCACGCCCAACCGCGCCCAAAGCCTTGATCGGACGCCGACCACCATGCGGCGCTGCCGGCTCGCTCTGGCCGTGTCGCTGACCGCAACCGGCCTGCTGCTGGCCGGTTGCTCGAAAAACGAAGGCAAGGAAGAACCCACGGTCAGTGTGCAAGTCGCGCCGGTCGAGAAGACGACCGTCGAGCACACTATCAACACGCAGGCGATTCTGTTTCCCCGGCAGCAGGCCGCCATCGTTCCCAAGATTAGTGCTCCGGTGCAGAAGTTTCTGGTGAAGCGCGGCAGTCCGGTTCACGAGGGAGAATTGCTGGCGGTGCTCGAGAACCGCGATCTGAGCGCCGCGGCCCAGGACACGAAAGGTTCTTACGATCAGGCTCAGGCTGCCTATGAGACGACGACGGGCGCCAGCCTGCCGCAGGAAATCCAAAAGGCCGAAGCCGACGAGCAGCAAGCCAAACAAGTGCTCGATGCGCAGGAAAAAATCTTTCAGAGCCGCCAGCAGCTCTTCGATCAGGGAGCCTTGCCCCGCAAGGAACTCGATCAATCCCGCGTCGACATCACGCAGGCCCGCAACCAGTACGCGATCGCCAAAAAACACCTCGACGACTTAATGGCCATCGGCAAGCAACAGGAACTGAAATCCGCCGCCGGACAGCTGGAATCGGCCAAGGGCAAATATCTGGGTGCACAGGCGCAGCTCAGCTATTCGGAGATTCGCAGTCCGATCAACGGAGTCGTCACGGACCGTCCACTCTATCCCGGCGAAATGGCGGCGGCCGGCACGCCCCTGCTGACGGTGATGGATGTCTCCTCGGTCATCGCCAAGGCGCACATCCCGCAGAGCGAAGCTGCGGTCCTGAACGTCGGGGACAAAGGCACCATGAAGGTGCCCGGCATTGAGGAGCCGATCGAAGGCAAGGTCACGGTCGTAAGTCCCGCGCTTGATCCCAACAGCACTACGGTCGAAGTCTGGCTCGAGGCAAAGAATCCCAAGCACGCGTTGAAACCGGGGACCAGCGTGCAACTCTCTCTGACCGCGCAAACCGTGAAAGACGCGCTGGTCGTCCCGGCCAGTTCCGTCATCACGACGCCAGAAGGATCCACCGCAGTCATGCTGGCGGGCACCGATGGCCGGGCCCATCAGAAGACGGTGAAACTCGGCATCCGCAATGGCGACGACGTGCAGATTCTCGACGGAGTCACCGCCAGCGACAAAGTAGTGGCCACGGGCGCGTTCGGACTGCCCGACAAGACCAAGATCAAGATCGAGGCTGCCGAGGCTCCGGAGGGACCGAAAGAAGGCGCGAAAGAAGACGCAAAACCCGACGCGAAGGCGCCCGATGAAAAATAACCGCGGCGGAGCATCGGCGTGAACTCATCGAAGGCCGGTCGCTCGATCGATCAAGATTCGACGGACCAAAACTCGGGCCAGCACTGGATTGCCCAGCATTCCAGGCCGGTCATCTTTCTCATCCTGACGCTCGGACTGCTGGGAGCGTATCTCGCCTTCACGATTCCTGTCTCGGTTTTCCCTTCCACGGATTTCCCTCGCGTGCTGATCGCCGTCGATAACGGCGTCATGCCCATCGACCAGATGACGGTCACCGTGACCCGGCCCATTGAAGAAGCCGTCAACAGCGTGCCCGGACTGCTCACCGTGCGCTCCATCACCAGCCGCGGATCGGCGGAAGTGGATCTCTATTTCCGCTGGGACGTCGACATGTTCCAGACGCTGCAATATGTCAACGCCGCCATTTCACGGGTGCAGCCGGAACTGCCCGCCACCGCGAAGATTGAAGCTCACCGTCTGACCTTCGCCGCCTTTCCGGTCATTGGCTACAGCCTGACTTCCGACAGCATGCCGCAAACCAAGCTGTGGGAGATGGCCACTTACGAAATGAAGCCGCGCTTGAATCGTCTGGAAGGCGTGTCCACGGTGATCGTGCAGGGCGGGCAAGAACCTGAATTCCACATCACCCCCGATCCCGCCAAGCTGCTGGCATCGGGCATCACCGTGTCCGACATTCTGGACGCGGTGCGGCGCACCAATCTGATCGACTCCCCCGGACTGCTGGAGCGTAACCACCAACTCTATCTCGGCCTGGTCAACGGCCAGGTGCGCACTCCCGAAGAAATCGCGAACGCCGTGATCAAGAACACGCCGGCAGGAATTCCGGTTCGCATCGGCGATGTCGCCAGCGTAGCGCCGGGCGTCAAGCCCGTGTACACGGTCGTCACGGCAAACGGCAAGCCCGCGGTCCTGCTCAACATTAATCGCCAGCCCGACGGAAATACAGTGCAGGTCGCGCAGGAAGTACATGACGAAATCGAACGCCTTCGCAAAACCCTTCCCCCCGGTGTTCACATCGACACTTTTTACGATCAGTCGATCATCGTGGGCGACTCGATCAAGAGCGTCCGCGATGCCATCCTGCTGGGCCTGATTCTCGCGTCGATCATTCTCGTGGTGTTTCTGCGCGATTGGGGAACCTCGTTGGTTGCGGGTCTGGTGATCCCGGTGACGGTCCTGGTGACGTTCATCGCCCTCAAGTTGATGGGAGAGAGCTTCAACCTGATGACCCTCGGTGGTCTGGCAGCGGCGGTGGGACTGGTCATCGATGACGCCATCGTCGTGGTCGAGAACATCGTCCTGCACCGCGACGCGGGGCAAGGCCGGCTGCAAGCCATTCGCAGCGCGCTAAAAGAGATTACGGTCCCGCTGATCGGATCGACTATCACTCCGGTGGTCGTGTTCATCCCGCTGATTGTGATCACCGGCGTCACGGGTGTCTTTTTCCGCGCGCTGGCAGTGACCATGACGGCATCGCTGCTGACTTCGTTGGTGTTGGCGGTAACGTGGACGCCGACTCTGAGCCAGTTCTTCATCAAGGGACGGCACGAAAAAGAAGGGGCTCAACCGGAATCTGCCGCAGATTCTTCGACGGGGAGTGGTGCCGAGGCTCCCGAAGATGACGACGCGATGAAGTTGCTTGCTGCGGAAGATCGGAACCTCAGCGGCTTTTTCTTGCGCGTGGTGAACTTCCACGAACGCTGCCTGCGCCGCGCCCTCGAACGCCCCCGTCTCCTCGTCATCTTCAGCGCGGGCCTGATTGTCGTTTCCTACGTCTGCTACACCTTCTCGGGTTCGGATTTACTGCCGGAGATGGACGAGGGCGGATTCGTCATCGACTACATAATGCCGGCCGGCAGCTCGCTGGCGGAAACCAACCGCGTCGTGAATCACGTCGAGCAGATGCTCCGTGAACTTCCTGAAGTGGAGAGCACTTCGCGGCGCACAGGTTTGCAGCTCGGGCTCGCTGCCGTGACGGAGGCCAATAGCGGCGACATCCTGGTCAAGCTGAAAGCCAAGCGCGACCGCGGCATCGATGAAATCATGGCCGACGTGCGCGCCGACATCAAGAAAGAGGAACCGGCCCTCGATGTCGACTTCATCCAAGTTCTGCAGGACATGATCGGCGATCTCACCTCCGCGCCGCAGCCCATCGAGATCAAACTGTTTTCGCAGGATCCCAAGCAGCTGGAAGAATGGGCCCCCAAAGTGGCGGAAGCGATTGGGAAGATCGACGGAGTGGTGGACCTGTTGAACGGGATCGACAACACCATCAGCGGGCCCGCTGTCACTTTCCAGGTCGATCCTAGTGTGGCAGCCCGGGCCGGGTTTACCGCAGAAGAAGTCGCGCTTGACGCCTCGGCGATTCTGGAGGGCGAACCGGCGCCCACGCCTGTTGTCACGAATGATCGGGCATACACACTGCGCGTGCGTTTTCCCGCTGCCAACCGCGCATCGCTCGAGGCCATGCGCGACACGCTGCTGGTCAGCAGCACGGGACACACGGCAACGTTGGGCGCGCTGTCGACGGTGGTGGAGAATCCGGGCCAGACTGAGGTCCGCCGCGAAAACCTGCAACGCGACGTCGCGGTCACTGCGCGCCTGGAGGGCCGAAGCCTGGGCAGCGGCATGGCCGACGTGCAAAAGGTCGTGGCTGGGATGCACATCCCCTCCAGCATTCGCGTGGTGTATGGCGGAACTTACGCGGAGCAACAACGCTCGTTCCATGATCTGGTAGTCGTGCTGATCCTGGCCGTCCTACTGCTGTTCATTGTGTTGCTGTTTGAGTTCGGAACGTTCGCGGCCCCGGTCGCCATTCTGTCGTCGGCTTTGCTCTCCACTTCGGGCGTTTTCATTGCCCTGCTGATCACGCGCACGACGTTCAACATCTCATCGTTCATGGGGATGATCATGGTGATCGGCATCGTGGCCAAGAACGGCATCCTGCTGCTCGACGCCGATCAGAAGGTGCGCGCCCTGGGCCTGCCCGCCGAAAATGCGATGCTGCAAGCTGCGCGTCGCCGGTTGCGTCCCATCGTCATGACGGCCCTGGCTACAGTCGCGGGCATGCTGCCGCTGGCCTTCGCCATCGGCGCCGGATCGCAGATGCTGCAACCGCTTGCCATCGCGGTCATTGGTGGCGTTCTCATTTCCATGGTGCTCTCGCTCATCATCACTCCGGCGGTGCACTTTTATCTGAGCGGTAAGAGCGAATCCCCGACCGAGATCTCTTCCGCATCCGCGTGAGGAGCTTCGCGTAGAGGTCGCAGATCGTTGCAACCTGGTGTGGTTACTGGAGTGTGATTACCAGGCTCTGACCTCACCCCGTCGCGCTTGAAGAACTACTCGCAACTCGCCGGGTCTGGCGGTAAACTATCGGCAGGGCGCCGCTTGCCAAAGGAAGCCCAAGTTCGCTCCCCCCTGAATCTCATCCCCCCGCTAGATGCACCTTTGGCCACTCTGTGCGGCCGAGGGTATTGCACTAGAATAGGCGCATTCCCGCCGGATACCGGGCTGCGCCATGGGGCGGTTTCCGCTGCTGGAAAAAGAAATCGTGGCCGAGGAAAAAGACAAACCAGTCGTCGACGAGCAGACCCTCGCAAAGCTGCTGGAAGCGGCCTATGTGCTGCAGGAGCACAACCGGAAACGGCAGGAGATGGAACTCGCCTTCGAGCTGAAGTCCGAACTGCTGCCCGAACTGAAGCCCGAACAGCTCGAGGCGGAACTGCGCACCCTTGCCCAGAGCGCGCCGCAAATCCAGGAACCAGAGCCGGCCGCGCCCATCTCCGATTACACCTCCACTCTGGCCAAGATCGTCGAGACCCAGCACCTGATGCAACTTCGGCATCTGGAATTGGGGAGCGCGCTGTCGTTGGTCGCCGAGCAATTGATCCAGATCGCTCGCGCGAGCGGTGCTGCGATTGGCATCCTTGATGGCAAAGAAGATGGCCAGAACCTTCGCTACCGGGCCGCGGCCGGAGCCCTGACGCCGGCGATCGGAACCGATGTTCCCGTGGAAAAGGCGCTCTGCGCCTCCTGCCTTGAGAGCGGGGACGTCTTCCGCTGTGCCGATGTCAATCTCGAATTTCTGGTGGATGTGGAACAGTGCCGCCGTCGCGGCATCGAGTCGCTGATCGCGGTTCCGGTTTTTCACAATGGCAAAGTCGCGGGCGGCCTGGAGCTTTACTACACCACCACGCAGGCTTTCACCGATCAGGATGTTCACACCTGCCAACTCATGGCCGGACTAGTAACCGAAGCCATGGTGCGCGACGAAGAAGTCACCTGGAAGAAATCCCGCGCGACCGAACGGGCCGCCATGCTGGAAGCACTGGAAAAGCTGACGCCGAATCTCGCGACTCTGGTCGACAAGCCTGCAGCTGAAGAAACGAAGGTTCGGCCCAGCGCTCCGGCCGAAGCAGCAACCGCGTCCGATTTCTTTTGCCGGAAATGCGCGCACCAGCTCGTAGGAGAGGAACAGTTCTGCGGAAATTGCGGAACGCCACGCAGCAACGACTACGAACCGCCCAGCATGCAGAGCAAAGTGGCGTCCATGTGGCAAATGCAGGAGGCGATGAAGAAGAGTTCCGCGCTGGATTCTGTCAATCGCGCACCCGCTCCGCTGGAATCGCGAGTGAACCTTGATCGTATCCCCCTTGATCGTATCCCCTCGGAGAAGTCTCTGTCCGATCCGCTCGCAGGTCAAACGCGCGCGCTTTTTGCAGCGGTCAAACTGCCGGTTGATGACACGCCTGAGTCTACCGAATTCAGCGATGCACCGAGCCCTCAATTACCGACGTATCAATCGCCGAGTCATCAATCGACGAGCGATCAAGGAACGATCCATCCATCGACGATCCACGCAGAGTTCGAGGACCCCGTACTGTCGGATATTGAAGTTCCCTTGGACGCCAGCCCTCTCGAAACCGACCATCTGGAGACCGGCGAAGAAGACGAGGTCGAGGCACCACAATCCACGGCGCTTGCAAAGACGGAAACGACGGCAGCCTGGAGTTCTGCGGCCAGCGCCCGCGACTTCCTGGAGCAATTGGCCTCGACCCGCCGCCCGGGGGGAGTGACCCGGTTCTGGAATTCCCACCGCGGCGATATCTATTTGGCGATTGCAGTTCTGCTGATCGCCGGCGTCATTCGCTGGGTAACCTTGCCCAAGCATTCCGTCAAAGCCACGGGGAGTCCGGCCACCGCAGCCGCGGCTCATCGCAAGCCCTCTCCGGAGGCTGATCTTTCGCTGTTCGACCGAATGCTCATCAGCATGGGTCTGGCGGAAGCGCCACCGACGCCGGAATCCAAGGGCAACCCTGAGACGCAGGTCTGGGTCGATCTCCATACCGCGCTTTATTATTGCCCCGGAGCCGATCTGTACGGGAAGACGCCCAAGGGGAGATTTACCTCGCAGCGGGACGCGCAATTGGACCAGTTCGAGCCCGCCTACCGAAAGGCCTGCGACTGAAAGTCCTTGCCAGGCAGCCACTTACGGTCACCATCCAGTTTCAGTTGACAACCCCCGGCTGCCGGAGTGCAATCTAAGTGATCGGGTTCGCCCACAACTTGTCTTCAAGTTTTGCTTAAACGGGGAACGATATTTGCCGAGTCAGACCGACCATTCCGACGGTGCCGGGACATTGCCGTCGCCGGAGTTGAATCCTCTTTTGAATCCCCTCCTGGGCCAAAACATGGGGCGCTGGGCCGAGGTTTATTTCACCAGCCCGCCGGAAAAACGTGAGCAGGCCGTCCTGGAGCTGTTGCGCGAGTTGCAGGGGGAAAATCCGCAGCACGATGCCAGCAACGCCGCACCTGCATCCTCGGACTTAGAACGCTCAGCCGCTCAGCCGGCGATCGCAGCCGCTCCATCGTTTGCGGAAGCACAACCGGCCGGCGTCCGCTGTCACAGGTGCGGCCGCGAGAATCCTGCATCTCACCGGTTTTGCGGTATCTGCGGCATTGCTCTGGCGGAACAACCCTCGGCCACCGGCATTCATGTGGCCGATTTGCATGTTGCGGATCTTCACGTCGAGGATCCTCACGTCGACGGCCCGATTGAAGATCGCCCAATCGAGGATCGGCGTATCGAGGATTGGCCTATCGAAGATCGGCTTCAGGATCGACCTGCTCCTTCCGCAGGAGCGGTCTACGAACCGGCGTTGCTTGCCAATGAATTGTCGTTGTTTCGCAGCGCCCGCGACACCGACTCCCGCGACGATATCTTCAGCGATCCGCCAGCTTCACGCTCCTACCGCGTGTATGTGGGGATCGCCCTGGCGACGGTGATTTTCGCGCTGGCGTATATGGCATGGCGCAGCTCGCAAACGACCTCCGGGAATTCGCACGCTGCATCGCAGGCTCCGAATGCTGCTGCGACGACGCTGCCCGCACCGGCATCGGCTTCGCCGAGCACATCGAAAGCGGATGCTCCGGAACAACCTGCCGCCTCGAACCAGGCGGCCGGTGTCCCTTCCCCTGATGCGGCGGCCGCTCCGGCGAGTGAGGACGCAACCCCGAAAAGCGGCAGGGACACGACCGCTAAGGCTGCCCCACCCTCGACTCTAGCCACCGAGAAGAATCCGACGGCGGAAAGTCTAGCGGGGAACGGGGCCGAAGAACTCGCTGTGGCGCAGCGCTATCTCAGCGGCTCCAATGGCGAGCCACGCAACAGCGTCGAGGCGGCGAAGTGGCTCTGGAAAGCCATGGCCAAACACAATGGCAGTGCGAGCGTTCTTCTAGCGGATTTGTATTTGAAGGGTGATGGAGTTCCGAAGAATTGCGATCAGGCGCGCATCTTGCTCGATTCAGCGGCCCTACGCGGAACAAAAGACGCCGGCGAACGGCTGCGACATCTTCAGGCCTTTGGTTGCAACTGATTCAGCGTGCCCTTAGCGGACGCACTGCCGCGTTTCGCACAATAGTCCTACCGGACCTGGTCGAAAAGCTACTGCGTTGCCAGCACCGGCGGATTCCGACGCGACTCATACCACAGCGCCAGTTCGACGCGGTTCCACAGTCCTAGTTTGTCGTAAATCACGCGCAGATAATTCTTCACGACGTGCTCGGTCGTCCCGATGGCTTCCGCGACTTCGCGGTTCTTCAGGCCTTCGGCAACGAGTTGGATAACCCGCTGTTCACGTTCGCTGGGGACACGGGTGCCATAGCGTTCAGTTGCAGACATGCTTGCCTCCGGTACAACAGGGTCGCGAGTTTCACTCGCTTGATACCGCCGTTAATTCCGAACCGCAGAAATAATCGGTTGAAATGCGCTTTCACAGTGCGCCGCGCCATATTGAGTTGAGACGCAATCTCGGCGTTGTCACAACCCTGCAAAAGCAATTCGACAATCTGCTGTTCGCGCGGACCCAGCCGAACAGTCTGGTCCTTCATCCGATCCCCCTCCTCTTTGCATCGCCCCACGCCCACAGTTGGTGCGCGGCTCAACCTTACCAAATCCCATAGCACCCACGTTGCCATTTTGAGACGGTTATCCACTGTGACGCTCGAACAGCATTTCCCACAGGCGGTTGCGGGCAGAGAGGTCTCTTCCCTGGAAACTGGAAGGTCCCTCTGGAAAACAGTTAGGCCGCTGAGTCCGCAGGGCTTTTCCCCTCTACAGCGCGTAAAGACTCGCCCAAATCGGGAACACCAGTCGGCAACGCCAGCCAGGAACGTCGGATGGTTGCCGTTCGCGCCAACTCACGGCTCTGACCGGAGAGAACCGGGTGAATCTCGCTCACTCCTTGGAACGGAATAGCCTCCAGCAGCGTGTCAGGTGAATACCTTAGACGAAAGTTCCCGCCCTAGGGGAAACCCTTGGCACAAATTACACGATCAACCATATGGTGAAAAACAATGGAGTTCCAAGTGCCACGTTGCGACCCAGTCTCGGTCGCTCACGCCCCAAGACCCCTCCGGAAGAGATCCGTTGCAAACACGCCACTTAGTGGGTTTGTTTCGCAAAATCAATGCCCGAATTGCAGTTAGCGCTGCCCTGGACTCCTTTCGGATCCGTAGATGCATTCCTACGCGTTTTTCCGTCCTGGAAACTGTGCAGCATCTGCAGCGCTCGGTAAAAGTCGCGTTTCAGACTCGTTTGATACCGCAAGATCGTATCCAGCGCTGTTGTTATACGAAGTTCCATTTCGGACCCACCATCTTTGGATTCCCTCTCATCTGACAACAAGTCTTCGCCGTGACCTTTGCTGCGTGCCCTCAGCACAGCTCCTTGGCACTCCCATGTTGAAAACGCTGCGAAATGGCCATCCTCAGAAGAAAGTGACGATAGCCGCGGATCTTGGGAATTATGGATGAACCTCCGCAGCAACTCTCGCGAGGCTTCCTGCCGGATCGCAATGTCCTCCAACTCCCAACCGACCGCAATTCGAAGTTTCCACCAGGTGACTGCGATCTCTTCCAACAACATGCCCTGCACGACCCCCTGTGGGGCGAAGTCATTTTCGAGTTCAGCTCGCAAAGTCTTGAATTCCTCCGCCTCATCTTCACTGAGGAATGCAAGCTGCTTTGCAAGCAGCCCATGTTTCGTCGCGTTGTTCTTTGTCGCAGAAGTATTCTCTGGCCCCGTGGATTTCCTAGCGTTATGGCGGTTTGCAGAAACCACTTTCTCTGAGACCGTCTTCGTGATCTTCATTTTTGCTCCCTTTCCGGGCCCGGGGCCCAGCGTCCAAAACATTATTCGGCATCTGCTGCGAAATGCTTGACGATAGCTCAGACTCTGTACCAAGATCGCTAGAGATGATGTCGCCGCAAGCGCATGAACCACTCGACCGTTCGCTGCATGTCGTTCATCGCAGACTTGAAATCGGCCGACGAGTAGCCCAGGGAACTCTCATTCAGTCTTCCCCGTGGAACACACACTTTCTGGTCGGTGAGCAGCGCGATCGCCTGTAAATGGCGAATCTCCTGGCTTAACAGCCTAGAGACCATCTGCTTTTGCAGCAGAGGATCGGGCATTACTTCGGGTTCTCGCTCCCCAGTACTCGGCAATGACCCGCCGTAGAGCTGTTGGTGTTTCACCAAATGGTCGGCGAGCTGGAAGGCGACTAGGTGTGCCGGTTCCCATTTCTTTAGGTCGGCGAAGAAATCTTCGCCCCAACCCCAGTCCATATCTTTTTTCCAAGTGTCCCGAACCGTTGCATTTGTCTCGAAGTCATCCTTGCATCTGGAGAGAAACTTGATTCCGGCACGCAGCGATTCGCGATTCGCACCGTACCACCGGCGCACCTTGGAATCGATCTCAGAGTTTGTTTCATCCTCCGCTTCTGAGGTCCCTTTGCCGAGATGCTGTTTCGCACTCATTGCATCAAGGCGTGTTGCCAACCTACAGCGCCAGGAACAAGAGACTACCGCCTCGACGGCGATGCGTTGTAGCGGTGTCGTAGGCGAGAACTGGGCGAAAAGACTTCTCCGCAGGGCAGTAAACTCGGACTTCTTCTTCATGGCGTCGCCAGACTTCAGATTCTTGCGATTGACTTTCTGTTTGCCTGTCATGGTCTCTCCTTTGAGGCAAGCGCGGCCGAACGGGTCGAACAGCGGCCTCTAAGAATCAAGTTCTTGTTCGCTATACGTCACGACTGCGTTAGAGAGAGAAACGCGAGTTCTTGAAACTCAGCCCGTTTTCTTGTCGGTTTCCAAACGAACTGTTGTCGCCGGAATGCCATGCTGTAAAGCGCGGTTGCACCGTTGCACCTCGAGCCAGCCCGTTCGAAACCCAAGACGCAGGATGACCGACCGGGTCGCGCAACTAGTTTCTTAGGATTTAAGACTGATTCTAGGACTATCTACTAATTCTCTTGCTTTCGTGCCAATACTTCTCGTCCGAGGATTGACTCACCATAGTCTCAGGCATTGGGGTACCCAAGAGAATCGGCTCATTTACTTAACCAATCCGAATTATTTCTAGCACCACCATGGCCGACGCGTCAACGCCTAAAAGTAGTTCCAAATCAGACACTTGGTTGCCGTATTTCCAAGACGAGGACAGTTCGGACACTAGGACCCGATTCAGGAGTCTTTGATCCTGGCCTTTTGCTTCGCGACCAGGTGCTGCATGAACTTGCGTCCTTCCTTCTTGTATGCCTCAACTCCTTCGTAGAGCAGCATCTCGCAAACTTGGGTGATAGTCCGCTGCTCCTCATCGGCGATTCGCTGAATATCTCGCCTCAACGCCGGATCGACTCGAAATACCAGAACACCTGTCCTCGCCACCTCTGAAATATATCTTCGCAATCGAATTTTGAGCAATGCAAATCTGTATTGTTTCTGTCTGTATTACATGTTATACTTGTTATACATTACAAAGAGGTTACGAATGCAGACAACGAAAGACAAGAACAACAGAGAAAATCGCACCGAGCAACGTAGGCAAACGCTATTGAAGGAAAACGTGAGGTGGGCACGAAAGGCTTTTGGTACGGCTTTAGGGGCGCATGCCAAGGTCTCGTTGGAGGGCTTAACACGAGAATTTGGTTTTTCGGTGAATAGCGGAGATCTTCAGATTATCAACAACAATTGGTACGTCACACACACAGGCCTGATTGGACTGGCGCGACGCAAGAAATGCCGTGGCATCCACGTGGAAGCCGTCGACTCATTTTGCAATACCGCGGCTAGTCGGTTCGTCCTGAAAGCTACGGTCTATCCATCTAAGAACTCTTCCGGCTTCGTCGGTTATGGGGATGCCGACCCGTCCAATGTCTCCTTCCTTGTCTACGGCGCCGAGATGCGCGTGGCGGAAACTCGCGCCGTGAACCGTGCTTTACGCAAAGCCTACGGAATCGGCATCTGCTCGGTCGAGGAAATCGGGTCCTGCGCCGAACCGCCGCAAGCTTCCCGAGAGCCGAAGAAACTCCCGCCCCAACCTGCCAACGGAAATGGCCACGGCGGCCCGAAGGTGCGCGACCGCCTTTGCCAGATCATCCGCCAACATCAGCTCGATCCCAACCTAGTCAAGGCCTATGCCACCGACTTCTGCGCGGTCAAGGCCCTTCGCGATGCAACACGCGAACAGGTCGAGAATTTCGTAGCGCACCTGGCAGATTGGGCCGAGAAGGACCGCAATGCCCTGCTTTGCCAGCTCAACGGCTATCTCGGCCAGAAAGAAGGTGCCGCATGAAACGCCAGATCACTGGGCTGCACGCCGCCGATCGTTGTGCCTCGGACCAGATCCCCGACGGAGTCTTCCTGGTTCGGGTGCAACGAGTCAGGTTTCAGCGGCAGGCACAGAAGCCCTATTACACGCTCGCTCTTGCCATTCTGGAGCCCAGCCGGTTTTCCGGCCACATCCTTTCCAGCCGGCTCTATTGCACTCCGAAAGCCCTGTGGAAGTTGAACTGGTTCCTGCGCGACTTTGGTTACGACACTGAACTCCTCGGGCGCGACGAAGTCGATGAGAGGCAGCTCGTAGGTCTGAAGGGGGTGGTCAAGATCAGCCACATCGACTTTAACGGTGCTTCCCTGCTCCGACTCGACGGCTTTGCTCCTGCCGGCCGGTGGGAAGAACTTTCCCCCGCAAACCTGGACAATCCGCAGGTGGCCTGATGACCTACAGCTACACCCAGATCAGCCACTACCTCACCTGCCCACGCCGCTATCGGCACCGCTATCTCGACGGCTGGAAGGAGAAAGACACCCGGGCAGCGATGCTCTTCGGCCGAGCCTTCGAACGAGCCCTGGGTGCGCTGTTTCGCCGAGAAGATCCCGGAGCAGTCCTGTTTTCTGAGTGGTCTGCCTGTCAGAGCCAAGGCCTGCACTACTCCAACCGAGACTCCTGGGATCGTATGCTCCGCCAAGGCCTCATGCTGCTAACCCGGTTCTGCCAGGATGATCGCGTCCGGGTCTGCCAGCCTCAACGCAACCTGCAGATCAAGTTCACCCGGCCGGTTGGCAACAGGAACGACTTCGTTGCCTACATCGATGCCATCGGAAGACTCGACGGCACGCGGTGCCTGCTGGAATGGAAAACCTCTTCCAGCCGATACCCCGAAGAACCGGACGGACTGCTGTCTCTGGATCCGCAGCTGGTTTGTTATTCATGGATGACTGGCATTGCGGAAGTCGCCCAGGTCGTGTTCGTCCGCAAGAGCCTGGTCGAGGTGCAGTACCTGCGCACCGCTATTACCGATGAACAGCGCCAGGAGTTTGGCCGTCTGGTGGAAGGCACGATCCGTCGGATCGAGTCAGCGGACTTTCCCCCACACAGCGGCATCCGTTTCCCACAAGACCCATGCAGCACCTGCCCCTACGTGGGCCTCTGTCTTGGCAAGCAGGAAATGATCGACGCCGCGCTGGTGCGGCGTCCAGGAGCCGACAGTCTTGATTGGCTTGACGAGCTTAATTACTGAGTATCCGCCCATGCCCCCGAAGTTCAATCGTCGCCGCGCCGTATTCGTACTGAGCAAGATCGACGAGATTCTGGCCTGGGAGCAGCGGAAGGAGACGGAGCGCGACACCAAGTTCGTCGAACTGGGACGCTATCTATGCGAGGTGCGGGCGGGACAGTACTGGAGGCTGCAGAGTCTGAAGTGCTTCGACGAGTTTCTGGAGAGACGGTTTCCGGAATCGCGGAGGAAGGCGTACTACCTGATGTCGATCCACGAGCACCTGCCGCCGCAGGCCAGAAAAGAGCTGAAGGAAGTGGGATGGGCGAAGGGGATCGAACTGGTCAAGCTGGCGAGGCGGGACAGGCAGCAGTTCGATTGTGCAACCTGGTTGCACAAAGCCCGTCAGATGCCGAAGGAAGACTTCAAGAAGGCGGTTGAGAAGGAACTGACGGGGCGGGAAACGGAACCGTGGGAGATTATCTACTTCAAGCTGTATCAGAGCCAGACGCCGGTGATTGAGAAAGCGATCGAAACGGCGGCTCTGATGCTGGGTAGCGATCGATCCCGAGGGTACTGCCTGGAAATGATCTGCGCGGACTTCCTGGCCGGAGCCAATCTGGATAACGGAAATCCAGAAACGCTGCTGTTCTCGATGACGCGGTTCTTCAAATTTCTGCCACCTCCGCAGCAGCAAGCCTTCTTGCAGGAGATGCTGCCCGAGGCGTCATGAATCCGATTCGGCCGAAGCAACCGCGCCTGCGACTGGACGAAGATGCCTACCAGCAACTGTGCCGGCAGATCCTTGAACGGGATCGATGGAGGTGCCAGGGCTGTGGATCAATGCAAGAACTGCAAGTCCACCACAAGGAATTCCGCAGTCACTCCGGCGACGATTCGGTAGAAAACCTGATCACGCTTTGCGAGCGATGTCACAAACTAGCCCATGACAATGGGAATAGTCTGCGAAAATAGGCAAGCAGCATAAACTGAGATACCACTTGGACCTCCTGAAGCATTTCTAGTCAGTTCGAGTTGCTCTCATACGGATTTGCTCGCTGAACCGCCAAGTGAAGATTTGCTAAACCGTTGTACGGTCTAACAGCTGTAGCGAGGGTTCGAATCCCTCCCTCTCCGCCAGATTTTCAATCACTTAGCGTGCATCAAATCACCGCGCAAATCAGTTTGTCCGTGGTAATGCGAGACGAACGATCTTCGCGTGTGCCTGACGCATGTCCGCCGTGGCGGCTGTGCCGTACACGTTCATCGTGGTTCGGATGTCCGTGTGCCTCATCAACCGTTGCTGAACACCTACCGGAGTGCCCACCGCATCAAGCCATGATCGATGCGTATGCCGGAAGGTATGCGAACTCAGATGACCGATGCCCGCTCTTATCGCTGCTCTGTGGAGTGCCCGCCATACTCCTGGGTAGGAGAATGGCAGGCGTCCGATTTGCACCGGAGAGGCAAATATCCAGTCGTTGGAACTCGAAAACTGGCTATTTTGCTTCCACGTTTTCAGAACATCGAGCATCGCGGCGTCGATGCACATTGAACGTTGTGACTCAGGTGTTTTCACATCGTCCACCACCTGATGCACAATACCTCGTTCAACGCTAAGCGTCCCGTTCAGCCAATCCACGTCCGACCACTTCAGAGCGAGACATTCGCTGATCCGAAGACCAAAGCAAACGCAGACCAAGGCCATCGTGCGGAACGGTTCTTCCAGTTGCTCAAAGAGCATTTGGAACTCCTCCGCCGTCAAGCTCCGTGGTCGTTTCAGGCGCTTGGTTGCACCTTTGATCGTCACCAGCTCCATAGGATTTCGCTGTATGGGAACGTCACTGCGCCACATAGCGAACTCCCACAGAATACGGACAAGGCCACGAATGTGGACCTTGCTCTTGGGTGCGAGGGACAGAGATTGCAACCACAGGTCTACAGGACGCGCCTGTAGCTCCTGTAGAGCGCAATCACCCCACTTCGGGATAATGTAGCCATTGAGCCACGTGTTGTACCCCTGTCTGGTCATCGTTCTCCGAGGCATTCTTTCTGTACGGTACCGATCCACCAGACTCCGCACCGTAGGCTCCGGCTCATCATTCCTTACGGTTTGGTCCAGTTGCTTTCGAAGCGGTTCCGCTGCCCGCCATGCCGATGCTTTGGTCGGAAATTGCTGTGCGGTGCCGATCACCTTAGACCGTCGATGACCATGTTCGCACCACAAGAAGTTCCACGTGCTAAAGCGCTTGTTAAAGACAACACTACCTTGATTTACCCGTGCTGCTCTTTTCAAGAAGTCCTCCTTTCAGAGCGCACGGACAGCGGAATGGATGGTAGCACGGGGGATTCCAGAAGTGCGGCGTCCAAGTCGCTGTGCCGGAAGCGCCAGACCCGACGCTTTGTGCCCGACAGTGCAAAGGCTTTCACCTTGCCCTGCCGGACCCAAAGCAAAAGAGTTCGGACCTTGACCTTCAGGTATTGCGCTGCTTCGACAGAAGTGAGCCACTCGGCAGGGGGCAGGTCCCCGGATTGGTTGGATGTGGGGCTCATGGATTTATCGAAGAATCGGAGTTCTGCGGCGGCTGGGCACCTTTCGTTTGATTCGCCTTTTGCAACTCGCCCGCGACATAAACCAGCAAAGCGGCAATTCCGATGAAGACGAGGACTCCCACCAATGTGATTTTCATTTCTTCTCCTTATTCCAACTGACTACTCCAGAACACCCGCGTTCCGGGCAACGATAGCCCTCGAACGTGCCGTCCACCCAGCTCGTCTTGATTAGATCGGGGACAATCCAGAAGTCTTTTTCACATTCTGGGCATTCCCGCCGATATCTGGCCTGCAAGTCATCCAGCCGCTTCCAGATATTGCGCTGCTCGGCATCAGAAACCAGGTGCTCGAAACTGCGCATCCCTGCCTTACTGCGAACGAACAACTGAACCCCGCATGAATCACAGATCACGTACGGCTTCTTTTTCTTGGTTTGGCGCACGTCAAGACCTAGCCCACAGAGGGGACAAGGAAACCTTCCCGTACGCGGACCCAACTCAAGCGCCATGGCCGATCTCTTCTATGTTAATTAAATCTAACAATGGTATCTATTGTCTACCGCACTATTGTGGATGTCAACTGAGAATGAATATTCTTGCAGTTGTTAATATTCTGCATTATCCTTGAAAGGCTATGGAAAGCTTCGGTAGTTACATGCGACGATTGCGGAAGTCCAAGGGACTGACGCTAAAACAAGTCGAATCCCAAGCTAAAGTGTCGAACGCCTACATTTCCCAGATCGAGCGCGGGCTGCGCAATCCCCCTCACCCCGACATCCTGAAACGGCTGGCCAAAGCCTACGATGTCCCCCACCGTGAGCTTCTGGTGGAGGCGGGCTACCTAGAGGAAGACTCGGCGGAAACCGCTAAACGCAGGCAAGTTGAGGAAGCGTACCAGCACGTTCTAACCGATCCCACGTTTAAGCAGGGTACGCGGTTAAAGGGAACACATGTCAGCCTGGAAACGAAGCGCTTTATTGTGGAAATGTACGAGAAGTTAACCCAGCGAACTCTATTGAAAGGGGCCTAATAGTGGAATTGCTAACGGACGGAACTGAGAATGACCCGCTCTTGGGTTTTTGCATGGCCGTGATTTCGCGTTATGCGGAGAAATGGCCTCCCACAGAACAGGTTCTAGCTGATGAGTTCGTAGACTGGTTTGGCGCTAAATCCTTTATGACGCCGACTGCGATGCGGGAATTGTGTTTAGCAAAAGGAATTAGCTTGTCGTTTGTTCCGCTGCCGCCGGGACTCCACGGAGTTAACTGTTCGTTTCAAGATAAGAAGGAAATCGTCATTTCCGAAGATGAACTGGTGCCTTTCGCTCATGTGCACACTCTCTTTCACGAATTCCGAGAAATGCTGGAATGTGTCTTTGCCGAACTAGGGCACGCCACACTGTGTCCAACGGTTTCTTTGGAGGCGAAAGCGGAGGAATTTGCGATTGCTTCGAGAATGGCGACCGCTACGCGAGAATTGCCCGCTTACATGGAAATGGTTGCCAACATCGAGAAGAATTGGCAGCGCTATCTTGGTTATGCCTTCCTCGCTGTTTTAGAGTTTGCCTATTTGTTTAGCTGCGCATTCCTGCCTCAGTTTGAGGACGTAATCTCCGAAGCCCGACGCCAACGTTACGTACGTACATAACGCAAGGCGCACCAGGTGCACTACGGAAACCGGAAGTGCCACGTTTTCCAGCAAACACGAATGCTAGATTTCTCCAACGCGCACAAATGTGCGTTTGGATTCCGCAAACTAAGGTTAGTTAGCGCTGGTCGGAGGGGCATACCTTCGGTCATCCTAAATTACTGTGCTGTTTTCGTAACCAGAATCTACAATGTCGCGTTTCGAGTTCAAGGATGTTCCGCGAAACCCACGTCCCCACGACCCTTTGGGCAGAGTACTGGTACGCCGAGCCAGCGTCATTCGGATCACCGTAAGACGTGCCCCCTGCACCGAACGCAGATTTCGTTATTGACATCCACAAGCGCAAGAGCGTAGCGTTCTCACAAAATTCAGCGGGTAGGATTCTTTGGACGGGTGACTGTTCTTCTGTTCAGTCAGTTATCCTTCTCGCTGCTTCCCCTTGATGTGTGAATGGATTGCGCCAGCGAGTCGTTGACGGCGTGATCGTGCGGACAAGTAAGCGCATGGCTGTACCGGCCACCAACTGGGCCGGAGCAGTTCTGTTCATATTGTCAGGAGGAACTTCTAATGGCCCGCTCCCGAGCTGCATTGCACGCAGTTTACTCAGTCTCCATTGGCGCGCAGACAGGTGCAAGCCTCTGCAGATGCTTGATCTGGTTTGGGATTTTCTTTCTCGCGGTCATCTTCGCTGCCGGAACCTCGTCCGCCCAAGTGTCTGATCCCGTCGTAACCGCGTTGGCTCCGACGCAAGGCGCGGGGCACCACTATATCGGCCTGGGGGCTGAAACTGTAAATCCGGCCGACGGATCGGTCTCCTTCGACTTGCCCATTCCGACTCCACCTGGGCGCCAATTGTCTTTTCCGTTCGGAATACACTACGGCAGCACCGAATCGTTTACGGTTGGAAATCTCGCGGGTAGCCTTCTTTGGCAAGGAAGCCTCACCCCACCTTCCAATTTGAACGGTTGGTCTTATGAACTCCCCAGTATCACCGGAACCGTGGCGGTTGTCCAAAGTCGACCAGATCCTAACGGCATGGGAACTGACTACTGCCTCGGCGACGTGAACCTCACATTTCGCGGTTTTGAAGGCGTTGAGAGTGCTCCATATCTCGCCAACGAATGGCCTTACACCCCTCCCCCAGCAAACAGTCCCCTTCCTTGTTATCAGAACCAAACTTCTCCCATCAATCTGACAGCCGACAACGGATCGCTTTTAACCATTGTTGCCCCGCTAAACGACTCGATACAGCAACCAATGAACATCGTTGATCGTTCTGGGACTGTGTATCAATTCCCAGTGAACTATCTACCAAGCTCAACGAATCCATCTGCGTGGGGATTACTGGCACAGACGATTACAGATAAAAATGGGAATACCATCACCCTAAATGGCACAAACTATAACTCTTCTTTTCCGAGCGGAAGTTATACGGATACTCTCGGGCGACAAGTGGTTTCATGGACTGGCCTTGGCAGCAGCACTGGCGATCAGCTAACGGTGGCCGGTCTGGGCGGCAACTTCGTTGTGAAGTGGGAAACGATTACCCTCACTTTTCCTGCTGTCAGCCATGTGATCTCGTCATCTTTTGGCCCCGGCTGCACCTTCAACGGCTATCCGAACAGTTTTCAAGTCCAGGCAGTCAGCGAAATCGATTTGCCAAACGGAACGAAATATGCTTTTACCTATGGTGGCCAGTACGGAGGCTTAATTCGTATCACTTTCCCACAAGGGGGCTATGCAAGATATGAGTGGGCGGACAACTCGCTTTCGCTAGCCACCTACCAACAATACTTTAATCAGTCGTATAACACGAATGTTCAATGCTACTCCAGCTACGACACTCCAGCAATCAGTGACCGCTACGTCAGTTACGATGGAACAACCGAGGTTTTACATCAGCAATTCGCCTACGCTACCGGCTGGCCGGGAAACTCCAATCCCAATTGGAGCACCAAGTCTACAATCGTTACTAACACTGATCTGCGCACTGGGCAGGTGACCTCCACCGTCTATAACTATGGTTCCGTCGTGGAGCCTGGTTTTGTTTGCTGCTCTCTGAACGGGATTGTTAACCAGATCCCAGTCGAACAGAGCGTGGTCTACAAAGACGGGCCAAACGGAACTGGAAATACCCTGAAGACCGTCAACAAGACTTGGCTTGACCGGTTCGCCATGATCGGCGAGCAAACCATTCTGTCCAATGGCCAGGGCTCGACGACACTCCGTTGTTACGACTCGACAAACCTCAACCGCGTATTGGCCGAGTACGAATATGGGTTCCAAAACGAAGGGGCAAAACCTGCTGATCCATCCTGTGCCATGCTGCCGTATGGCAGCCCTTCAGGAAGCACCCTCAGCTACGGTCTCAACACGTCTGCCATGGGACCGCTAAGGCGGCAAAGCGCAACCGTGTACCACAATTTCGGCACTGGCGATAATCTCCTCGACGCTCCCGACAGCGTTAAGACTTATGATGGCTCAGGTAACACGGTTAAGCAGACTACCTACACATACACGGATACTGTCCAGTCCTCCGGTACTGGTGTAGGATTGGTCGCTCCGCCGCAAGCACACCGGGGCAACGTTGCCACCGCAGCAAAATGGATTAGTGGAAGCACTTGGGCAACTACGAGCTACGCGTATTTCGATAATGGTCACCTGCAAAGCATGACTGATCCGTGCGGCAACGGCACCTGCAGCGATATGCCGACCGGCTCAAACCACACGACCACATACTCCTATGCAGACAACCCTTCGGGGAATACGAACGCGTACTTGACTCTGGTCACAGATCCGCTGGGGCACACGAACAAATACTCGTACAACTATGCTGACGGTCAGGTGACGAGTTCGACGGACGCCAACAACCAAGTCACCAACTACAAATACAACACGCCTCCGGCAGGGTGCAGTTTTTCAGACGGGCTCGACCGGATCAGTGAGATCGATTATCCGGACACCGGAAAAACGACCTTCTGCTACAACGACGCGCAGTACAGTGCTTCGACTCCCTCTCCGAGCGTCACCACCACGAAGTCGATCACGTCGACCTTGAATAAGGTGAGTACGACAGCCTTCGACGGCATGGGGCACACGGTGGAGACAATCTTGTCTTCCGATCCCGACGGTGCTACGTATACCGCTACAACGTACGACGGGACCGGGAAGACCTATCAGGTGTACAACCCGACCCGCTGCAATCCTGCGAACTCGAACTGTGGCGAGGCCACATGGGGCGTGACCACTTACACCTATGACGCGCTGGGCAGAACCAATAACGTTTCTGAGCCGGATGGGTCAGCGATCCAGACCGTTTATGATCAGACCTGTAGCGTGAGCACCAGCGGGGTGGCCACGACGGTCACAGATGAAACCGGAAGGCTCCGACAATCGTGTTCTGATGGGTTGGGACGACTCATCGAGGTGGATGAACCGGGGGCGGGAGCAACCATCGGTTCTCCGAGCACCGCGACGGTTTCAATCAACGAGAATTCCAGCCAGGTAAGTAACACCTTCAACCTTAACCCGTGCCCGCCGCCCCCAACGTCCTGTTCGCAAACGGCTTACAACAGTGGAACCATTACCCTGACCGTGGGCGGGACACAGTACTCGACGGGGTATGGGCCTCCTCCGCCTACAGGAGCGTTCACAACGTCGTCCATCGCCTCTGCTCTTGCGAGTCAGATCGACGGCTCTGTTACGGCAACAGCCAACGGAAGCACCATTACTCTAACGGCTACGACGACCGGAGCGGACACGGATTACTCTCTCTCCACCACGGCCAGCTACGCTAGTTCAGAGCTGTGTCCCAGCAGTCCGTGTTTTTCTGGTCCTTCGTTCTACGCATCTGCACCGTCTTCGATGACGGGAGGCGCCGATTCCGGTTTGGGAAGCAGTCCGCTGGTTACGGATTACTCCTACGACCCGTTGAACAATTTATTGAGCGTCACTCAAAAAGGAGGAAGCAGTAACTCCTCCAACTGGCGCCCGCGTTCATTCGTTTACGACGCGTTGTCGCGACTGACCAGTGCCAGCAATCCTGAGTCAGGGACGATCACCTATTCTTACGATCTAAACGGCAACCTGACCACAAGAGTTGTGCCTAAGGCGAACCAAACGGGAACAGCGCTGACGACCCACACTTATGCCTACGACGTTTTGAACCGGCTGGTTAAAGAGTCGCACCTCGACCCAAACCAGGGAACCGAACTTTATTCCTACGACGGCATAGCTCTGACCGGATGTACCGGACCCGCACCTCCCAAAATCAACTCCCCGACAAACCTCATTGGCCGTCGGACCGGGATGTGCGCCGGTCTAAGCTCGTCGACTCTGAGCTATGATGCGATGGGGCGTTCTGTCTTCGAGGCGACCGCGAATAAAGGGTCGTCGGCAAAAACCTATATTGTCGGCTACACCTACTACCTGGACGGCTCACTGAAGACACTCGCCTATCCCAGCGGAGATGTGGTCACGTACACCGTCGGCGGCGCTGGCCGAACCACTCAGGTTGCAGATTCCGCGAACACTTTTGTGGCTCCTCCAACGAATTCTCCTACCATGTATGCCCCACATGGCGCCTTGGCTGGGATGACCAACGGAACGGGAATTGTCACTTCCAATGCCTACAATGATCGCCTGCAACCCTTCATGCTTTCGGCTGGGGTGGGCCAGAGTGCGATTTTCAGCCTCTGCTACGATTTCCACCTGCGTGTCACGATCAGCAATTCAACGTGCGGCAGTTTGCCCGCATACACAACCGGCGACAATGGGAACGTCTTCCAGGTGCTCAACCAAGTAGACTCGACCCGCAGCACTGTATTTGCTTACGACCTGTTGAATCGAATCGCACAGGCCAACACGGTGAACACAACCTCATCGAACTGCTGGGGCGAGACCTACACCATCGACGGTTGGGGGAACCTGACCAACCGGGCGATTCCATCGGGCATGGCGGGGAATTGCATTACCGAGGGCTTGAGCGCAACCGCTACAACCAACAACCAGCTCAGCGGCATCGGAATGACGTACGATGCTGCAGGCAACGTCACCAAAGACAACCTTGGCAACATGTACACCTACGACGCGGAGAACAGAGTCTCCACCGTTGCGGGTTACACCTACAACTATGACGCAGACGGGGCGCGGATGGAGAAGGCTGCGGGATCGACCGGAACCATGTACTGGATGGGGCCAGCGGGTGCGCTAACCGAGACCGACCTCACCGGCGCGATCAATGAAGAGTACATCTTCTTCAACGGCCAGCGCATCGCTCGCGTCGATCAGCCAACCAAGACTGTTCACTACTACTTTTCCGACCACCTCGGGTCGACCAGCGTCATTACGGACGCGCTGGGAAACGTCGTGAAGCGGGATTTCTACTTCCCGTATGGGGCCGAACAATCGACCAGCACCGGCAGCGACCCGAACCACTACAAGTTCACCGGCAAAGAACGGGATTCGGAATCCAGCCTCGATAATTTCACTGCCCGCTACTACGCCAGTTCGATAGGTCGCTTCATGATTCCGGATTGGTCGTCAAGACCGTCCCCCGTGCCTTACGCGTCTGTGGCTGATCCGCAGAGCTTAAATCTCTACAGCTACGTTCAGAACAATCCGTTGAGATATGTCGACCCGGACGGGCACTGCGATAACTGGTTCTGTCGCCTAGGGCAAAGGTTCGATAACCTCTTCCACGGCGTAGGATTCCACACCAACAAGCAGGTCGAAGACATACTCCACAACTACAACCAACTCATTCGCCAGAACGGTCTCAAGCCCGAGGGACTGAAGGAAAAGCAGGTTTATAAGCTTGGGGTGGCGCTGGCGGCAACAACGCGACCCTCTGCCGCGCAGGCGCGGGCTATATGGGAGAAAGCGACCGGCCAGAAGGTTCCATTCGATCCAGAGTCGGGACGCTTCTACGATATGGCGCATAAGCAGGCCATTGCCGATGGCGGCAACCCGAGAGATCCGAATAATCTGAAGCCTCAACTGCACTCTGAACACATGGAAGAGCACATGGAAAACGGGGACTTTGCGCGTTGGGGAGCACGCGCCAACCAAACCCAAACACCAACAGAGCCTACGGTTGGCGAACAACTGGAAAACAAGCTCAATGCGCAAAGGCCTATAGATGAAATAAACGATGACCCGAATGGTGGTCCCGGGCCCGACTAGGCGAGGCTGTCAGTTTATTGTGCCTGATTGATCTTCGTCAAAGAATGGTTGGACGGCGAGCTTGAGTCCGTTCAACTTCTGGTTGATTTTTTCGGCCCATTCCGGAGTGGCGGGTATGCTCACCGGGGGAACGCCCTGGTCCGGGGTGCCAGTCAGTCCCTTTCGGGCCAGTTTAACCCAGTTACTCATTCCGCGAAGGTAGGTTTTAAAGACCTCAGCGGGTGATTTGCAATCGGTGAGTGGGAGATACGCCGGGGGGATGTCTCCGACAACGATCCAAATCCACGGTTCCACATTAGGGCGGCTCGGGCGAATGTGAAAGAAGATAACGGCGAAGATTCCCCCCACGCCTCCACCAAAATACGAGCCAAGAACGGCATCGCACCACGGGAATGAGGAAATGTATCGCTTCGCGTCTTCCGACATTTTGCGGAGCAGAACGGTATCCTGTTCATCGTCACCGACTATGCTCCCCGCTGGGGTCAGATCAGACGCAATTTGCTCGCCCTGAAGCTCGATTGGAACTGGATCCATCTGTAGGCATTATAGCCCGTACCTAGACTGTCTGGGAGGGGCCTGGCCCGACCTATTGGACCGTCCCACCTTAGGCTGCCCCATCCGTCGCGATTTTCGACAGGTGGGCACCACCAAAGCTTGCACGTCCCGCGATTCAGGAACGTCTGCTATGTGTGGTAGAAATGTACGGAAAGTAACGCCGGGACCTTGCGCGAGCGGGGAACCCACGGGAATTCCGCGATTGACCGAGGGTTCTTGCCATGCCTGGTGCAGTCCGCTCACCTCGCAGACTTGGAGGATTGGTCGCTCTTTTATTCCCTTGCCTGTTGTCACCGGGCGCTGCGCAGACGTTTTTCGAGCGTCCCCTAGCGCCTTCCTCGCAGTCCACCGAAGTTTTGGCACAACGTCGAGCGACCATCCGGAAGAACGCTCGGTTTCTGGGCTGGACATTCGCTCGCCAATCCCACCAAGACGCGAGCAAGTGGGTTCGGCAGGGCCCGGCAACAGGAAGTTTCGTCCGCCGCAGGTTGTCCTTTTGAGAGAAGTGCTTATCGATCCTTGGGGAGAGGGAAATGATTCGATCTAACCGAAGTCCTTCGATCTACCTCTGCTAGACTTGCGTGGCGAACGAGGTTATTCGGCCACAGTGGACCGATTGCTCCGCCCCATTCATGAGAAACGCTATCGCCTTTAATCGCTGGCCGAATCTTACAGGTCTTTGTGTGGTCGCGTCCTTCCTTGCTCTGGTGGGCTGCGGAGGCGGTGGTTCGCAATCGCCACCTCCGCCGCCTCCCCAAATCACCTCCGTGAGTGTGAGCCCTCCCAGTGTTCAACTCTTCACGGCCAAGAGCCAGTTGTTCACCGCGCAAGTGAAGGGAACGGGCGCGTTCAGTCCCAGCGTAAACTGGTCGGTCAATGGCATCAACGGCGGCAACGCCACGGTCGGGACAATCGTGGGAGGACTGTACACAGCCCCGACAACCCCGCCCAATCCAACTCCTGGCGCCTTCCTCATCAAGGCTACAAGCGCGGAAGATTCGACGGAATTCGGCGATGTCGGCGTGACGGTCTATCCTCCTGCGGCGTTGACTTCGATCTCGCCGGCCTCAGCGAGCGCAGGTGAGCAAGTAACGATCAATGGTCAATTCTTATACAGCCCCACAGCAGTCGTTTTCAGCGGCGCCAATGGCACCAGCATTTCCATGCCCGTCCTGCAGCAGGCTTCATACAACCAAATCACTGCCATGGTTCCGTTCGGCGCGGATACCGGGCCGATATCCGTGAGTCTCACGCCATTCCAAGGTGGGAACGAGACGACCAACACGGTTACTTTAACTCGGCTGCCGAACTTGCGCGTTCATGCTTCAAACAAGGACCTCTCGTCGGGCGAGACGTTGCAACTCGATTGGAGGCTTCTGGGAGCGAGCACGCCGAATGTCGTTACCTGGAAGGCAGATTCGGGCAGCATCAGCGCGCAGGGGGTGTTCCAGGCGCCTGTCGTTTCGAGCGAATCTTATTCGCGGGTGACAGGTTGCGTAAAGAACACCAATTCCTGCGGCGTTGTCCTTCTCCGCATTCTCCCTTTCCGCATCGGCCCTTCGAATTCGGTAGTAAATGTCGGGAACACGGTTCAGTTTGATGCTATGCAGGGCGGGTCGTCTCTCGCGCCGCAATGGTCGGTACTGGCCGGGGGCGGGAGTGTCACATCGGGAGGACTCTTTACGGCTCCAGCAACCGCTGCGCAGGCCGGGCCTGTGCCTATTGCGGCGACGGCAGGTGCGACGACGGAACAGACTTCCGTGGCCGTTTCCGGGGCCTTTCCGGGGATGGTGAATAGGGTGTATGACTACGCCGACTTCACTACGTACACACCCCAGGAGGCAACATTCGTCAAGGGCGTAGCAGTCAGTGGGAATAGAGCTTACGCTCTGACTATTGGTGCACCTTTTCAGCTCATTCCACCGTATGAAGCGCTGGATGTCTACGATATCAGTAACCCGGATCAACCAGTATGGATCGATTCTGGAGAGTCCGCTACCAATTACCCAGCGACTCTGTTCGCATACGGGAACACGCTGTTCAGTATCGACGCTAGATATCTTGTCGTCTACAGCCTTGCATCGCAGGTACCGGCACTCACTCAAGTTCTTCCGATCCCGGCGGCGCCGTTTCAATGGACGATGAACAACGGAGTGTTGTACGTCCTTCCGTATCTAGACCCGGATATCGAGCTGACGGCCATGCCGATTGATCTCTACGACGTTAGCACCGGAACGGCAGTTCACAATCGTTATGAATTGCCGTATCCACCTAACAACATGGGCGAATTGTGGGGCATTTCAGGAAATGGAAATATCGTCTACGTGGTGGGAGAGGTTAACGACAACAATACTCCAACGTTCACCATCGCGACCTATGACATTTCCCAGTCACCGCCACTTCTTCTGTCAACGGTCGTCAGTGCTAGCAGCACCGAATATCAACTCAGCGTCGTGGGTACTCTGCTTTTTGCCGATTCTCAGGTTTACGACATTTCGAACGTGACCCCTGTTCTTGTTACCACTCTACCTTTGCCTATCGAGTCCGTTTGGGGGGTGCAGGGTAACGACGTTTTGGTGACCGTGGGCTCGGTGCTCAATGGCACTCCGGGCTACGCCGTCGTAGATATCAGTTCACCGACCAATCCGGTGGTGCACGCTAATGTCGCGGATCTCCTGAGTTGGGATATTTTTAGCCCCGATACAGCAACATGGGCAACTAGTGGCCGGTTTTACGTAGCAGATGGTACAGGTGGCTTTGGTATCTACAACGCGTCACCGAGCGGTGGTCCGGCGACGATGACCACCGGCGCCTCGAACTTTGTTTATATCTACGATCAGGTCATCGAGCAGCAAACTCTCTATGCAGCGGCGGTATACGGGTCGGGAGCGGGAGGAGTGGCGTGCTTCGACCTGAGCAGCGGGACACCGAATCTTCTCGGCACTTTGATGTATACGAACGATTCGAGCTTCGCTGTTCAGGTTTCCGGAACGACCGTTTTCTTAGGACTCGCGGACAGCCTTAAGGTCGTGAATGCGTCCAATCCACAATCTCCGGTTGAAATCGGCAGCGTCACGATTCCTGTCAATGCGCTGGCGCTGTCGGGCAACACACTGTTTGTGGGCACGGGGGATGGGCGGTTAGTCGTTTTCGACGTTTCCACTCCCGCGTCACCCAAGCAGATCGCCAGCGTAACGATGCCGTTGCCTTCGACCATGCGGCTTTCAGGCACATTGTTGTTGGTGGCTGCCGCACAAAGCGGCCTGTTGGTGTTTGACGTTTCAAATCCGAGCGCGCCTGCGATGCTATCGCAGTTCTCGCCCGGTGTAAGTGCGCCGGTGTGGGATGTTGTGTCATTAGGTGGATCGGCCGTCATGTTGGCAGCCGACAACGCGGGCATCGTGACCGTTGACATTTCAAATCCGTCGAATCCCAAGCAACTCTATCAACAGCCACTTCCGTATCTCACCGCGTTTCCCCCGAGTGATGCAGCGGTAGCGGGACTCTTGCCAGCTTTCAGCTTGGCAACGCAGAATGGTCTCACTTTCGTGGGTACTGAGGCTGCGGTCACGCTTGCATACGATGCCACGGTTCCAGCCGTCCCCAGGCTGATGGCACTCAACGTGGTTGGCAACATTGATGATACGGTTACGACGATTAATCCAAACGGTAGTTCCCTATTCTTGGCAGTTCAGGGCGCGGTAGTGCGGGTGGACAATTCAGTTCCGCAGAACTCGATCGAACTATACTATCCCCCTGCCGCGTTATCGTTACCTTACCCGATCAACGGCGGGAATAAGAGCAACAGGATCACGGGAAATCCGAAACTGGAATGGATGTCGCGACGGTCGGCTACGAGCGAGCAGACCAGGAGCCGTTTTGGGGTGGCGCGAGATCGACGCCGCAAGGGAGTCAATTAAATGATTACGGTGAAGTTTTCGCCAGTCTACGCGGTACTCTTTTGACTGGAGTCGCGCCTTCAATGAGGAGACTTAATGGCGAAAACGCAAGAAGGCGAGTCAGGTTCTCAAATCACCTGCAAATCAGTTGGCCGGTTTTTCATATACTTACGTGTATCAAGTTTGCTGTCCGTGCGCGGTTAAGTCCTTTGTTTGACGTTTTCAGGCGGATTCGAATCCCTCCCTCTCCTCCAGATCTCTTGTTATCTTAACCTTCGGTCTCCAGCCGAGTGCACTTCCTCTTCTGCCCGCGCACACCGAAAATGCCGCGCAGGACGGCGATTCCCTAACAGAACGGCGACGACCGTCGACATCGTGTCATAGCGGCCGTCATTCTTCCGGCATGGGTGCACGAGCGATGGAGGCGTTCCACGCCAACCTGGACAACGGAGATCCGGAAACGCGGTTGTTCTCGATGACGAGGTTCTTCAAATTCCTGCCACGCCGGCAGCAACAAGCCTTCCTGCAGGAGACCGTCCCGAAGCTTCACGAACGCGATTCGGCCCGAGCCACCGCCCCTGCGACTGGACACCGATGCCTACTGGCAACTGTGCCGGCAGGTCCTTGAACGAGGTGGATAGAGGTGCCAAGCCTGTGGGGCAAGGCATCAACTGCAAGTCCACCACAAGGAATTCCGCAGTCACTTGCGCGATGATTCGGAAGAAAACCTGATTACGCTTTGCGGGCGATGTCACCGTCTAGTCCATGACAACCTAAACTGGAATGACCGAGTTGGTCGCCTCGGATGCCAAGGATGTTAGTTGACATCCTCGTTCATAGAATGCGTGTAATAGCACATCGGGCGTTTCACAGAAACCGAAATAGCAGCGCCAGCCTTAGCTGAAAAGCCCAGCGAAGGCTAATGGATGTTACCCGTGGTCGTCACCCAATAAACATTGTTACCAGCCGCAAACGGTGCGGCAGAATTCGCAATCAACGCCCCTGAGGTCGGGTCAATCGTATACGCCGACAAATCGTTGTCGCCTGCATTTGCCACATAAGCGAAGCTCCCAGAAGCGTCCAAAGTCATAGACCGCGGACCCGAGCCCGCGGGAAACGGTGAACCCCTGAGCGGAGTCAGGCTGCCGGTGTTGTAATCGATGGCGAAGGCGGAGACGTCGTTTGTAGTGTTGTTCGCGGCGTAGAGGAACCTGCCGGAAGGATCCACCACCACTGCATTCGGCTCACCAACATCTGCGTACACCTCAGAGATGGGTGTCAGGACACCGGTATTACTGATTGTGTACGCGTCAATTCCAAGGCCGGCAACGTACACGAACCTGCCACTGGGGTCCACTACTACCCCCGCTCCCCCATCAGTAGCCGTGGCACTTATAAAAGTCAAATTTCCAGACGTGGGATCGATGGAGAAAGAATCGACCTTGTTCAGAGCACTGTCGGCCACGCATAGGAACCGGCCGGACGGGTCGATGGCCGCAGCCCAGGGCTTTGTCCCCAAGCCGGTAAAGGCTTAAACCGGAATCTCCTTTTGGGTTCAAAAAAAACGGCATGATCATACACCCCTCCCGCTGTTCGCCGATAGTGTGAAACAATTTTCATCGGGAGCGCCACCAACGGTCCAAGACCGGCGTTGGCCGGAGGCAGGATCGCACACTTTACCCCTCGGTCTTCCAGTTCCTCGTAGATCTCCGGCTTGGCGAAGGCAGCATCGGCAGGAAACACCACCTTCCTGCCCAGTTCCTGTTGGCGCTCGATCTCCGGCGGAAGCATTTCATCCCAGTCCTCGGCGCGATGTAGGTTGCCGGGTCGCAGCTTCGCTCCCAGACAGTCTCCCTCCCCGTTGAACAGGAGCAGCGGGTAATAACAGGTTGACTCAAAATGCCCGTTGTAGGCACTCTGCTCCGGCTGATGGGATTGGGACGATCGACGCATCGCTATCGGGCGCGGAAAGCGGAGCGGGACGCCGCGCTACGAACGCGCTTGAAGGCACTGGCGGCTAAGCGCATTCGGTTGGTTAGCTGCACTCCGTCGATTACTCCGGCTGCAGGCATTCAGCCACGTGCCCGCAAGTAACTTGCTTGACGTAGCGAGTCAGTACAGCAGCCAGATCCTCAAATTCAGTGGTGACTATATTCAGATGATTGCCCGGTATCACTTCGATTTCGAGTTCGGCTGTCAGACGCCCCCAGATTGCCGCCGGATCTTCAGGGAAGAAAGACTTTGTCTGGGTGGTGACGAAGTGTATTTTGCCACGGTAAAACCTTGGGCGATACGATTCGTATGCCTGGTAGGCTTTCTCCTCCACCCGCCGGAGGGATGTCTCGCCGAAGGGTAAGGGCATCTCTGGAGAGCCTCCCACAATGTGCAGTCGGCGTTTAAGCCCGCTGAGGAAGTAAGAGAATGCGCTAGCGAACGGCAGTTGCCGCATCTCATTAAGATGACCCTTTACCCGGGTCACCACGAGGCGCATGCGCTCGAGCCGCGCGTAATAGCTTGGATGCGGGTAGGTATCCAGCAGCGCCAGTAACGCTACCTGGTTTCTATTTTCAGAGAGGCGTTGCGCCATCTCCAGCGCCACCAAGCCACCGAAGGAATAACCGATCAGGATGTAAGGACCGTGGGGACACAGGTTCTCCAATGCCTCAAGATAGAACCTAGCCATATCCTCAACCCGATCAAACGGCTCCTCTATTCCGTCTATTCCCTTTGCTTGAATTCCGTAGATCGGATGATCCGTACGAATGTTCTTTGAGAGTCCCGAAAACTTCACGGTACCGCAGAGGCCATGTGTAATGAAAATGGGAGGCTTCTCACTACCCGCCTTAATCTGGACAAAGGGTGAAGACCCCGGGGAAATACTAGACTGGTCCAAAAGGGCAGCGAGGGCGGCGATGGTGGGCCGTTGGCGGAGCGTGGTAGTCGGCAGGCTCCGACCATACGCTTGCGCGATCTCGGACAATAGCAGATTCGCTAGCTCATCAGTGCCTCCGAGATCAAAGAAGCTTTCTCCGCGGCCGATCGGCGACCGCTGCAGCACGCGTTGCCATATAAGAGTGAGGGTTTCCGCTGTAGTGGACATGAGCTCATTGTCGAACAAATACAAAGCTATTAAACATGCTAACTGGGTGGCCCAGACAGCACAGGGTACGTTAGTCACCCGAAGTCACCCAGCTTCTGTGCGTCAGTTTCACCCTCAAAGGGCATGTCCGATCGTGAGCGGACTCCGAAAACATCTATGAGGCGGCCAGCCCCGAATTTGTGGTTAAGATCGTCATCATCTTCCCTACGGGAATCCGCCAACCCATTCGACCCAGATCTCTCGTCCCTCGTGAAAATGCAGTCCGCACCCTGATGGCTGAACTATCGCTGTCGCCACTCGGACCCACGCCAGGGACCTGCTGCAGCCCGGGTGTCCGCCGCTATTGGTGCTCGGCTTGGGCTCCTGGCACCGAACTCTTAGCGATGGTCGAGTCTCCGTAATAAATTGCCGTGACCTTCGGGCTCGATCCGCTGGGGAGGCGGTGCACATTGTCCAATCCCAGCTATCGGCGTAGACTTCTGGGCGACAGTCAGAGGAGGGGGCACGCTCCAGACCTGTGAGCTCCAAGGAGATTATCATGAGGATTTACGAGCGCGGGTTTCGTGTATTTCTTGGGGTCGCAACTTTGGCGACCCCGATTACCTCAGCCCAGAGTTCCCAACCTTATCCCCATGCCGTCACAGACCAGTTGATTCGCCAAGAAACCCCCATGCTTCCACCCACGAGGACCGTGGTTTTTACTGACCCCGATTTCGGTTCGTCTATGGTCCGCGTTACGGACGCGACGACGAACGCTGAATTCCCGGGTGCTTTCCTCCAAACGGAGGGTGGTCAAGCAAATGAGTGGAGCGGGGATGCCCTTAAGTTCTACGTACAAGGAAAGGGCGGCAGAGTTTTTGCTTTTGCTTTTGATCCAACAAAGATGTCAGTTAACTCGCTCCCGAATGCAAAACCCGGAGAGGGGCTCGTTTTGCCGCTGAGATCCGGCCCGTCGTTTAGTTTTGTAGATCCCGATCTGATCTACGGAACTTCTGGACCAGCCCCGCTGACCATCACGAGTTACCGATTTTCCACGGGTGTGTCTACGCCCCTGTTAGACACTAGAAATTGTGGGGTCCAGCCCCCTCTGGGTTCAGGACCCTCTGTTACTAGTGATGACGACGTGAGTCCATCTCTTGACGATACCCGAATATCGATTTCAGAAGGTGGATCCCAATTCGGGAAACACATGTTTGTGGTCGTGTACGACAAGAATCTGGGATGTCGCTGGTACAACACACAGACTGGCCAGATCGGAGGACAATGGGGAGCCACTGGCACAGCGACGGTTACCACACCTTACCTCATCAACCATGCCTATCTCTCGCGCAGCGGGAACTATGTCTTTATTCTCGTGAATTGGTTTGGCTGGTATGTCTGGGATTTGTCCACTCTGACGGTCAGCGCCTGCCCCGTCCACAGTGACCTATACGAGTGCGCTGGTTATAGAGCTGTAGGGTACGACCACTTAGTCAATTCTCCGGCGATCTTGGGTGACATGCAAACTGTAAAACGTCCACTGGGTAAAGTCGCTGAAATTTCCCAATTGGTGTGGCCCGTCTCCTACGAATGGGGACAAGAAAGACACTTCACTTGGAGCAATGTGAACGTAGATGACAGCACTCCCGTCTGCGGCTCAACCTACAGCTACGACGGGGATACATCGATCGACCAACCCTATCAAGGGGAAATTTTCTGTATTGAAACTGACGGGGTCGCTTCGACTATCTGGCGTTTTGCACATAATCGTGCCACGTACATTCCACCCTACTTTCAAACTCAACCGCTCGGAAGCGTTTCTCAGAACGGCAGCTTTTTCTTATTCACGTCAGATTGGGACGCGCAACTCGGCACGGGAGCAAACGGGAAGCCTCGTGCGGACGTATTTATCGTGAGACTCGATTGAGTTTGTTTGGGTGTCAGAACCTAAACCACACGAATGGCTATCTGGCGCCCCCTTACGGTCAACGAAATGCGCTCATTTAGGACATTCGCTCTAAATCCTGGGCCACACCAGGATTTCGAAAAGAAGGTTTTCCTGGGTCGGCACAACTCCATGGGGAACCTATAAATACAGCTTGCAGCACGGATGCTTCAGTGCGAACTTCGTGCTGAAAAAATCACCCACGTTCCATTTCTGCGCTCAATCCGTCAGTGTCTACGGCCGTCGAACAAAATCCCGAAAGACTGGACCAGTTGATCGTTGAAATCCTTCGTCTTCTATATGCGTAGAGGAGGACCGTCACAAATCGGGCACTGGCAGGCATGACGCGAGTACAATAAAATCTTTGACAGCCAATGTAAACCGACGATCAATAACGGGGCGCGCTGTATTTCTTCCCACTAGCAAACCGGCCATTTTATTAGGAAGCGACCACGTCAACTCGGATGGCACAGGCGCCTTGTCCATTCCCCGCGTCCATAGCCGGGAGCTTCCCTCTCCAACTCGTCGGAACAACCCCTGAGGGAAATCAGCAATTCAGCGTTGCTATGAGTATTAATACTACTGCGACTAACAAAAACAAAGTCAATGCGCTTCGAGGACACCAGGCCCTCGCAGGGTTGCCATGATCTCAACGGTATTCAGAGCGGAACAAGCATCGATAGCGGCTGTAGGCAAGCAGAAACCGAAGAACAAGGCCATGGCGATTCTAAACACGTTGGCGACTTCCAATAACAATTTCCGGGACCCGAGGACGGAGCACCGAAAATCGCAAAGGTCCGCGGAGGCCCCTCGTCAGTTTTGAATCTTCCTGAAGCGGTGCCTCCGATCCCCGCCCTAATTCACGGTCTGTGTCAGCGAAGAGGGACTAGCGGTGAAATTCGTGCTGCCGTTGTAGATTGCGGTGATGTTGTGTGTTCCCGACCCCAGCGGATTGGTTGTAAATTTAGCCACACCTCCGCCGACATTTACCGTGCCCAGAGTTGTGGTGCCGTCCTGAAAAGTAACCGACCCGGTCACGGTGCCGCCGAACTGCCCAACGACAGTAGCCTTAAGCGTCACAGGCTGTCCGGAGTTCGATGGGTTCAGCGACGAAACAAGCGAGGTCGTTGTCGCAGCCGCGTTCACTATCTGGTTCAGGGCCGTAGAGGCGCTAGTGAGAAACGAACTGTCTCCGCTGTACACCGCCGTAACAGAAGCATCGCCAACCGTTAACTTTGTCGTACTGAAGCTTGCCACACCGCTGACGAGCGGCGCCCATTTCAGGCCCACTGTGCCGTTGTAAAACGTAACGTAGCCGGTGGGAGTGCCGCTGAACTGCGGAGCCACCATTGCCGTGAAGGTCACCGACTGTCCATAGCTTGATGGGTTCCCCGAAGAAAACAGAGTGGTCGTGGTGGTCGCTTTACTGGTGACCTGATCTAAACCCTTTGAGGTGCTAGTAGCGAAATTGGCGTCGCCCGCATAGACCGCCTTGATATACCTCGAGCCCACGCTCAGCGTCGAGTCTGAGAATGTTACGATGCCGCCGCTCAGCGGCGCGGTGCCCAGCACGGTCGAGCCTTGCTCGAAGGTCACGATCTCTCCATCTGGTACCGCGCCAGTGCTGGAAATGGCTGTGGCGTTGAAGGTCACTGTCTGCCCGTAAACGGAGGGATTGGACGAAGAGGTGAGCGTGGTGGTGGTCGTGGCCACCACGAGTTGATTGACCGGCGCGGCTGTACTGCCGCCGAAACCGGAACCGCCTCCATACACTGCTGTGATGCTGTTTGAGCCCAGGGGCAAGGTCGAGGTTGCGTACGTCGCAGTGCCGCCGCTGAGCGTTTTCGTAGCCAGAACGGCCGTGCTGTTCTGGAAGGTTACATTGCCCGTGGGTGTATCGGTGCCCGACTGAGGTGAAACCGTTGCCGTAAACGAAAGCGGCTTGCCTTGTAAGGATGGATTCGACGACGAACTCAGCTTAGCGGTGGTCGCAACCACGCTTCTACCGTTCAGTCCAAAGATCTGCAATTGCTTGTTGCTGGCGACGAAGACCAGACCGTTCGCCACCACCGGAACCAGATTAGCATTGCCGCCCGTATTTGGCCATGCGCCCGCAGTCGCCTGGAATAGCGTTGTCATGGTGCTTCCGCCCGACTCAGGATTAAATGCGTAAAGAGAAATAGGTGCCCCGTTAGTGCTCGTTGTTGGGTGCGATATTGCCCAGATAATTGGACTGGCGGTGCCGTTGGATGAGATCGAGGTAAAAAATCCAGGATCCTGCCCGCTATTCAGCCCCGGAGAGTTGGTCAGGTTCGTCAGCGTTACCTGGGGCGATGTCGCCACTTTCCAAACGCCTATGGATCTGCTGCCGCTGCTCACCACTCGTCCCACGCCGTCCGATGGATCCACGAAATACGATGGGCCGCACCAGCAACCACCGATCGAGTAGGTGCCCAGCACATGATTCGTCGTAGGAGAGTAGCCGCCAAGGTTGTCTTCGTTCATCAGGTACATGTTTCCGTCTTTGCCCGCGGCTACCGCCAGATGCGGCATGGATCCCGGCTGATCGGGCAGTACGAGTACTCCACCCGAACCGAAATCGGCGTCCGACTGGTCCAACGCCCCCTGATTTTGTGGGGTGAAGATATCCATTACGCTCGTCAGAGTCGACGAGACCTTCACCACACTCTCTTGGATGTTGGTGATCCCATCGTAGGTACTGCCCGAAGGATCCGAGTTGCCGGTTACGAACAGGACGTTGCCGGCGTCATCGGTCGCCGGACCGTAGCCCGACATCCAGATGGACGACAAAAAGAAGTGTTTCGGGGCATTTACTTGCTGATCGTTCATCTGGTTGGACGGAAACGGGGCCAAGGACCCTGCGGTCCACCCCAGCAGCCATCCGCGGGAAAGATACGAATTGAAATCGCAGAAACTGCCGAATCCCGCATAAATGCTGCTCTTTGCCAGCAACAGCCCCGGACGCTGCCGTTGGTACTTGGCGTTAAAGTTGAATGTCGATCCGTCCGTGAGCGTGTGCGAAGCGGTTACTAACTGTGGCGCCACTTTGTCGGTCAAGCTGCCAAGATCGAGCGCATGAAGGCGGTAGGCTGGGCCCATCGAATCCTGGGTGTAGGCGATTACGTACAAGGTATTGCTTGAGAGGTCAATCACAGGCGTCGAGTTGATCCCCACATTGGGACCGTTGTTGGTGCATCCCAAAGGATGCGACACCGGCGTCCCGAAATTTGGGCTCAAGAGCACCGTCCCGCTGTGAACATCAATGGCATACACCGAGTTATTTTCCGTCACCACATAAACCACATCGTGCGTACCCTGATAATTTCCGGCGGTAATCAGCACGCCCGGGACCACCAGCGGCTGCGCGTCCACTTGATCATCAAGCGTCACGTTCTGCAGTTGACCGAACGTCGGGGGCCCAACATTGGCGGGTGTCAGCACGGTCTCGCTCGGATTCCATCCAGTACGGTTGTTGTCGTAGTGATACGTCGTGATGGCTGTTTGAGCGGCCGCAAGCAAGGAGCTTGCACTGATAAAAACAATGAAGGCGCCGGCAAGCAGTCCCGTGCCGCCGATGCAGTAGTTCTCCCAATCCTTTCCTGACATACCCTACCTCAATCGGAACATCTCTCGGCTTCGAAAGCGCGCTGATGGCGGCTGGCCGCTATTTTCGGTGCAAGATGCACCTCTAGTATGTATACTCCCTCTTTTTCTCGACGCTATAAGAAATCTAACTCTTGATACGCGGCCGAGAAATCGCTTCGATTCCCCCGCTCGGAAACTTCAGAATACTCCTAGAGTCGTGCCGCGCGTGCGAGACATATGCCGCTTTAGTATGCGGCGAAACTACGATCAGAGGCACGCAGCAGCCGTCGACGTAGCCCGATCCCCAGCTAGTGCCGTCGTTGATGACCTGGGGCGGAGGAACATGGTCATACCAGCCACACCAGTCGTCCCAGGTGATGATTACAGCCATACTTGACCAGTAGGAACAGGTGCCGATCGCATTCACAACGGAGGCAACCCAGGACGGACCACTTCCGTCGCTGGTGCCGACGTGGTCGGAGGCCTGCCCTGTGGGGATCACCCAACTCACCGGCCGGGAGTTGGCCACCGCTGATGTCAGTGAGACCTGCTTGTTCTGCAGGATCACATTCTTGACCCACTCGACACCTGCTAGGAACCGACAGGCCCGCACAATATCGCGTTGGGCGCGGTCCAGATCGAGCCTAAGGACGGAGTGTATTACTTCCAGTCGATGTACGAAGCGTCGAGCAAGTCCGTCCGGTGGGATGCTCGAATCAGGGATATCCGGTCGACAATTTTGTGCCACTAAGATCAATCAGCCAGACCCAGGTAGTCGAGCGGGCAGCGCAAACCGTGCATGCGTTGGCATTCTCGGCCGCGAACAGAACGCTGGTCGCCGGGGGCGCCTAGGTGCCCGAAAAGAATGAACAGGTGTGCAGGGAAGCTTGGCCCCCTCGTTGGTTTGTAACATGCGGTCGCCGACCCTAAAACCGCCGAGGCGGCGCTGGTTGTGGCCGTTTCTCAGATCTTACGAGGGATTAATCCCCGCAGCGCCGGCTGTTATGTTCATCGGGGCCGCTGTGGCCGTGTGGTCTATAGATCGTGCTCGCTAGGCCCACACTGTTCGTGGTTATCGTGGTTACAGTATTGGTAGAGAGGGTGCCGCTCGGACATGGGGACTCGGTCCGGGTTGGTCCGGCAGCGCCATGACGCCACACACGCTCAAGTCCGCGTCAGTTATCGAAATGATCGCCTGGTTTAGGGCTAAGCTCAGGGTCCACGTACTCTCGACGAGTTTCAGTTCGCTCGATCCAGAGTCCATCAGTCTTTGCGTCCAAGACTCCCTCCGTTTGTACCATGATTGTGCCCCGCTCAATCTGGTGCTCATGGACTATTGTGTGCGACCAAGCGTCGGGGGACGGATCGACTACAGTGACGTTCGGGGTCGAGCTGTACAAGTACGAGCTTTGACACGAGCTGTTCAAGTACTTGATTTCCGCATGTGAGCAATTTAGGCTGTAGCCGAGATTTTGGCCTCTCCCTCCTCCTCATCTCCAAATTGGGGCCGTCGAGCATGCTATGACACTGCGCGTTGCGATTGTGGGTTGCGGGAAGTCAGCCGAGAATCACGTTTCGGAGATCAAGAAGCTGGCCTGCACCCAACTCGTTGGAGTTTGTGACTGCGAACCCCTCATGGCGGAACAATTCTCACTTCGCCATGGGATCAACGCCTGGTATTCCGACCTTCACCGTCTGTTGCGCGAGCAATGTCCCGACGTCGTCCACATAGCAACGCCACCTCAGTCTCACCTCAACGTGGCACTCCAAGTGATGGCGGCAGGATGCCATCTTTTCGTGGAAAAACCTCTCGCCGAAGATGCTCGACAAGCCGCACAGATAATCCGCATTGCTAGAGCTAGCAATTGCAAACTTACCGTTGGCTGGACCCACTATTTTGATCCCGCCGTCAGGGCTGCGCGTGCGCGCATCACGCAAGGCGACATCGGAGATCTGGTCCACCTCGAAGCGTTCACGGCTTACGATCTTTGGGGCAACTTCGGCGTAGCCGTCCTCCAGGACCGCGCACACTGGGTGCATCGGTTACCAGGAAAATTGTTCCAGAATAATCTCGATCACCCCATCGCCTTTCTCGCGGAATTCGTCGAGCTGGAAAATTGCGCGCTCCAAGTTCAGGCGTGGCGTGCCGCGGATTCCCCGTATCCCGATCTGCTCGACGAGCTTCGCGTCACGTTGACGGGCGCAAAGACCTCCGCGCACCTCCTCTTTTCTTGCCGCGCAAGGCCGACTGGCCACACACTCACCTTAGTCGGGAGTAAGAGCACACTCCGCGTCGATCTCGTCAACCAAATCGTCACCCGATCATCGGTCTCGCATTTACCGGGCCCGATTGGTAAACTAGCATGCGCCCTGGACCAGACTGGTCAGCTCGGACGTCAAACGCTCCAAAACCTTGTCCGCTTCGCGCGATCCGACTTCCAGCCCTTGCCCGGCCTCGGCTTTCTGACCGCCGAATTCTACAAGTACATCGAATCAGGTGGCAATGCTCCAATCTTGGACGCGCACATGCTCCGCGTGTCCGCGATGATGGACCGGGTCGTGCAACAACTTCAGGAAATCCCGGTGACACACGTATGACGGTTTTGGTCACAGGCGCGAGCGGGTTCCTTGGTTCGCGAGTTGTGCGGCAACTCTGTGCTTCTGGCTTCCGGCGCATCCGATGCTTCGTTCGCCCCAACAGCGATGTCTCCGCACTCGAGCGTCTGCGAGACCGATACCCTGCGTCCTGCATCGAGTATGTGGTCGGCAATTTACTGAGCCTTCCGGATGCAATTCGCGCTACTCGCCGGATCGAAGTCGTCTACCACCTTGCCGCCGAAATGCACGGTGTACCCGCCACCGTCTTCGCCAACACCGTTGTAGCTTCTAGAAACTTGTTGGAGGGCATCGTCCAGCACGGCGTTTCCAGAGTCGTTCTCGTCGGTTCAATCGCCACCTACGGAGTTGCCCATTTGCCCCGCACTGTTTCAGTCACCGAGGAAATCGGGTTGGACGCCGATCCCGAAAAACGCGACGTGTACTGCTTTGCCAAAGTTCAACAAGAATTGCTCTTTCAGAGCTATCGGCGTGATCACGTCTTCGAACTTGTTGTCTTACGCTCGGGCGTCATTTATGGAGAGGGCGGGAATATTCTCCCTTCCAGAATTGGATTCCACGTTGGCCCTCTGTTCTTTCAGATCGACGGTCACAACCGGCTTCCCCTCACCTATGTTGAAAACTGCGCCTCCGCAGTGGTGCTTGCTGCTCAAGGTGGTACATTTCCGGAAGGTATCTACAACGTGGTCGACGACGACCTACCAACATCCACCGAATATCTTCGGCAGTATCGCTTTCACGTGGGCAAGTTGTCCTCAGTCCGCCTGCCTCTGTTCTTAGCGGATTTTCTATCTAAGGGAATCGAGCGCTATCACACTTGTTCGAAAGCCCAGATCCCGCTGGTATTGACGCCGTATCGCGTGCGCTCCTCCTGGAAGGGCCACACCTACTCGAACGCTAAGCTGAAATCCACCGGTTGGCAGCAAGCCGTTCCAACCCAGGAAGCGATCTCCCGCTCCCTCAAGCACTTCAGCCTGCATCGATCGTCCTCTTTTGAAACGGACCGCCTCCATTGAACAGCCCCGCCATCCCCGGCCCCGAAGGTCGCACCCATTCGCCCGTTTTTGTAGTTGGTGCTGCCCGCTCCGGAAATACCCTGCTCTATCACACGCTTCTGTCCTCGGGCGGTTTCGCAAACTATCGCGGCGAGCCTGCGGTCTTTGATCTTATTGCCCCTAGGTTTGGCAGCCTGGCCTCCCGCCGCCACCGGGAGCGCCTGCTGACAACTTGGCTGCGGAGCAAGATGTACCGCATTTCGGGCCTGGAACAAAACTCCATTCGTGACAGGATCCTAAACGAGTGCCGGAACCGTGGAGATTTCTTGCGCATTCTGATGAGTGAGGTAGCACGCTCGCAAGGTCTGAACCGCTGGGCCGTTTGGGGCCCCGATAATCTCCTGTGCATGACTTCTATAAAAGCGGAAATACCGGATGCACTGTTCATCCATGTCATTCGCGACGGCCGCGACGTGGCGGTGTCCATGCACCGGGAAGGTTGGATCGAGCCTCTTCCTTGGGATCGAAGGCGGGGGCTACTTATCGCGGCATTGCACTGGAAGTGGAAGGTCGAGCAGGGCATCCGGAGTGGCCGTCGTCTTGGCGCGGACTACCTCGAGGTGCGCTTCGAAGACCTAGTGCTTCATCCCCGAGAGTCTCTGGCGCGGATCAGCTGCTTTATTGAACAGGATCTCGACGCAAACCAGATTCAGCAACGCTCCATCGGCACCCTTTCAACACCCAACTCGACCTTCCACGAAGAAGTCCGCGCCAATAACTTTCAGCCGGTCGAACGATGGCGTCGCGTCATGTCGGCCCTGGAACTTAGAAGCCTGGAGTCTAGCATCGGTCAACTCTTGCAGCGTCTCGGTTACCGACTGGCGAACGGTGAAATCGCACAAGCTTGCTTCCAGCAAAGGTTGGCTCAAGCACTCTATCCGCGGTATTTCGGTGCCAAGCAATGGCTTAAATTGCACACCATTCTTGGCCAGATGACGAGCGTCGAGCGGCTCCACCTGACCCCGTGAGCTCCGGGCGCGGCTCTTGCTGGGTGAGAACTCTCTTGCAGCGAACGTGAAACTAAGTCTCTTTTAGCTGGAGATATGTCCCTAAAAGTGGCCATCGTCGGTCCGCCACTCGCCGTTCTCTTCGGCGGACAAGAAGTCCAGGCTGGCGCCCTGCTTGCCCATTGGCAGAAGGATGCGGAAGTCACCGCCTTTTTCGTTGCCAGTCGTCCCGCCTTTCCCAAAGCCCTATCGCTTCTCAACCGAGTACGTTATTTTCGTACGCTTGCACGTCTCCCCTTATACGTCGGCAACCTTTTCCGCGCTGTCAGCAACGTGGACATTGTTCATGTCTTTGCTGGGTCGTTCGGCACGTTTCTCATAGCCACCGCCCCAGCCTTCATGGTGGCTCGGCTGTGCGGCAGAAGGATACTCATCCACTACCACAGCGGACGGGGCAACGAGCATCTGATACGCTCAACCCTCGCCGGGTTCATGCTTAGCGCCTGTGATGCCGTAGTGGTTCCCTCTGAATATTTGGCGGCTTCTTTTCGTATGCACGGCATTTCTCCGGTGGTTGTGCCGAATCTTGTCGATCTCAACAGGTATTCTTATCGCCGCCGCGACCCTCTGCAGCCGCGCCTGCTGTGTACGCGCAACCTTGAAGCGCACTATGGCATCGACATCGTAGTCCGCGCCTTTGCCAGAGTGCAGCGGGAATTTCCGGAAGCGTCGCTCTGTCTGGTCGGAAACGGCCAACAAGCGGCAGAAATAAGGCGATTGGTCGGGAAACTCGCGTTAAATCATGTGCAGTTTATGGGGGCGGTTCACCCCGATCGCATGCCCCTAGTTTACGACCAATGGGACATCTTCGTGAATGGCTCCTACATCGATTGCGCACCTGTTTCAATCCTGGAAGCATTTTGTTCCGGGCTACCGGTAGTGACCACTGCCGCCGGCGGGATTCCGTATCTTGTCGAGCACGAACGCACTGGCCTTCTCTGTCCCCCAGGAAACTGGGCAGCCCTGGCGCAGGGCGTGATCGACCTCCTGCACAACCCGAACCTTGGGGGTTCACTGGCGGAACACGCGCGCCAACAAGCCGGCCTTCACTCTTGGCGTAGCTTGCGCACACCCTGGTTGAGAGTGTACCGGGCAATATGTGAGAGGCCCGGACGCGGCTCTGGCTGAAGATGCAGCGCCCCACTACGGAACGAGTACACTTTGGGTGTCCAACCACAAAGGCTCGGGACGAAGGAGGTGGACGTCGTTATGACATCCACGCACAAGCCACCCTTGACCTTGGATTGATGGATTTGCCGATGAACTGAGGGTTCGTTGCCGAGCAGTGAGCGATTGCGTATTGTGATTATGTCTTTCGACGCTATGGACGGTTCCCCGCCCACAGTGCGCCGTTGTCGCCCGGACCGTGGCGGTTCCGGTGTTGGTTGATGTTGTGTAAGTAACACTGGCTTAACCGCTCGAATTGGCGGCCACTGGATTTGACGAGAAACTGCCTCTGGCACCCGCATCAGCGAAGGTAATAGGTATCCCGAAGCGGCATTCGCGTCCTGGTCCGTGGCTTTGAGAACCAGATGCTGCGCCAGTTGTGTGCTGGATGGCTCAGCATTGAGGGTAAACAAGCCTCCATGAAGGTGAGCAAGACGGTGAAGTGGTGCACAAGGACGGGTCCGAGAGGGTTGAGAATCCCCGCACTCACGTTCACTCTGGCGAAAAAGGGGCGGGCATTGGCTTATCCGGAAAGGCCCGTAGTTAAGGGGTCAGCGCAATGAGTGGCCCGCCCCCGCCAGCATCAGAATTGCACTCTCGCCGAGAACTCCCACTGCCGCTGAACGGCTCCCGGGGCGATGTTGGTGATCGCACCGGCTTGGGTGGGGGCATCGACCTGGGTATTGGGGAGGCCAAGATTCACGTTGTTAAAAACGTTGAAGGCATCCGCGCGGAACCGAACGTTGACGCGTTCGGTGATCGCGATCTCCTTCATGAGCGCGATGTCGCTTTGAAAAAACTGCGGCCCGCGAAGCGTATTGCGGCCCACGTTTCCGAACTGTCCACAGCCCGGGCGCTGCCAGTTTCCTGAAGTGGGACCTACTTGGGAGGTTCCCGAGACAGGATCATAACCGCAAAGCGCCGTTACCTGATTTGGTATTGTCCCAAATGCAGCCAGAGGCGCTCCGCCCGTACCGGTGAAGTATTCACTCCGGTTTTTCGTGACAGATATGCTTCCAACAACATTGGGCCGGCAAGGCGGCGTCGCCAGGGCATTGCCGTTGATATCGCCAACGCACTCACCATAGGTAGGGCTAAAAGGCAAACCGCTATACCAACTCGTGATGGCGTTGAGCGACCACCCACCGATGACTTTATCGGCCGCGCTGCTGACATTGCTCAGCAACGCTCGACCGCGCCCCATGGGCAACGCCCATATGTTCGCCATCGTGAAGTTGTGCCGCCGGTCGAAGCCGCCAGGGCCGTAGCCGATGCTCGGCTTCACGGCATAGTAGCTGCTGTCATAGTCAAGAACCTTGGAATAGATGTAGTTGGCGAGGACACTATAGCCCCCGCTGAAGCGCTTGCTGAACTTGGCTTGCAGCGAGTGATAGTTGTCGGAGGCATTGTTGCCGAAATAGTAGACAGGGTAAAACCACGGATTGAGCGGGCTTTGGGCGCTCGTGGTGGGGACGCAGTATTGGGGACCCGTATAGGACGTATTCGGGATGGGCGAGCTATAGAGTTTGTTACAGGCTTGCGCGTCTGTCGCCGGATAGGCTGTGATCGCCGACGCAGGCGCAGGGCTCGGCGCGTTGAGGTCGTAAAAGGGAGTAGAGTCCGTCAGGACATGCGTGCCCTTGTTGCCGACGTAGGCCAATTCGAAATACGCGTTCGGTGTGATTTCGTGCTGAATGGTTAGGTTCCAGGCGTCGACGGTGGGAAGTCTTAGCTTCGCCGGAAGGGCATAAAGAGCGGCGCCGGCTCGCGGCGCACCCTCACTCGCAAGCAAACCCGGATCGCATCTTCCAGCGTTACTGGTTACCTGCGCTGAGCATAGACCCGCCACGGTCAGGGAACCCTGGTTTATCACGAAGTTGGTGTAGGGGGACAGGTTCGGCGGGCTAGCGGAGTTGATGACAAAGCCCGGATCTCCCGATCCGTTGCGGATCTCGAAGTGCGCGGCAATCGGCGGGTTTTGGGTTGCGGCGATGCCGAATAGCGATCCTCCATAACCTACGTCGAAATTGCGGCCGTACCCGGCTCGGATCACTGTCTTGGACCCCACCAAGTAGGCAAATCCGATGCGGGGTCCGAAGTTCTTGTACGTGTTCTGCACGTTGCCCTGCTGATTTATTCCCGAAGTTCCCACCACATTAATCGCTGGCGTTGTCGTGCTGTAGGCCGGAAGGGTGTCGTTCTGGATCAGCAGGAAGCCTCCGGCGTTGACCGTTTGTGGGAAGTACAGTTCCCAGCGCAGGCCATAGTTGAAAGTCAACCGGGAAGACACACGCCAGGTGTCTTGGCCAAAAAAGAACGCCCTCTTCTGGTGCTCGGTGGCGTCGTAAGCCGACGGGATGCTGGGATCAGTGTAGGTGCGATCGAAATACGCCAGCCGCCCGATCAGAAAATCGCCCAGACCGAGGTTGGTGAAAGTCTGATCGCTGAACTGCATGTGCCCGGCTCGGCTAACGGAAGCGTTGTCGGAACTGCTGAGCCTGAAGTTATCAATGTAGCGAAAATCCGCGCCCCATCGGAAGGCATGGTGCCCAGCCAGAATGGTCCAGTTGTCGACAAACTGGAACTGCTGCTCGTGCTCGCGGAGCGGGCAATTACAGTTGTTCACTTGCGAGGAGGAACCGAATGCGACAAAGCCGCCAGTGGTCGGAGGCGGTGCAGCCTGACTCGAGCCCGGTGGGTAGAACGGAATCGAGTTTGTGATTTCAATGGCTGACAAGCCCGAGGTAAAGATGTCCGACGGGTTGTTGAGACCGAGGATGGCGCCGCTGGCGTACGTGGATGGCGGATTGACCAAGGGGTAGGTGCCAAAATCCGGAGCGTTCAAATCCAGGTGATAGCGCAAGTAACCAAAACGGAAGTCTGTCTGCAGTGCGCTCCCGAATGAATATGAGAAGCCACTGGACGCGCTCTGGTTTGCGGTTCGAGCGTGCCCGGCAAAAAGGTCGGGATTGGTTCCCGGGCCCCCGCCTATCCCGAACGCGGGAGAACCATCCTGCCGGAATAAGTCATAGCTGTAGCGGGCAAACACCCTTAGCTTTTGGGAAGCGTCGTAGTCCAGGCGGAGATCAGAATTGTCGCTGTTGAACGGCTCTGCTCCGGTTGCCACGTAGTTGTTCGTGACCACGCCGGCTGGGGACGTGGGCGTCGGTAACAGACTCAGCAAATAAACCATTTGAGGAGAAACCTTGCTGTTCGACAGCATCATGCAGGTCGACGGTGGGGTGGTGGAACAGCCGGTGGTATCGACAGCCGCTCCGGCCAGACCCACACCGTACTCCGAAAGATCGCAGTCTCCGGAACCCGTAGATCCCAAGCAGGTGTCGTGCACTTTCTTCGTCGGCACGGTTAAGGTCAGAGTTGCCCCGGAAGTGTCCCGCGTTCCCCGGTAGTCGGCGAAATAAAACAATCGATTCTTAATAAAAGCGCCGCCGATCGATCCCCCGAACTGGTTCCTCGTATAAGTCCGGTTATTGATCTCCGGGGGAACCTTAGACGTGGTGGTCTGGCCGGTATTATTGTTCGTCAAAACGACATCCGTGAAAAGATTGGGATCCGACGCCTGTCCCCAGCCGCTCTGCCGGTACCCAAAAACGCTGCCGTGCAAAGTGTTGCTTCCGGACCGCGTCTGCGCCGTGACCACGCCGGCGGTGGCTTCGCCGAACTCAGATCCATAGTTCTGCGTGGTGATTTTCATCTCGCTGATGGCATCTTGATTCGGGTTGATGATCACCAGGCCTTCGATCGGGTCCCGGTTGTCGGTGCCATCCAGTTGATATGCCGTTCCACTGAAGATCTGGCCGTTCACGTTTATGTACACGCCCTGTTGCGGGTTCTGTACCGGGGCGAGAGTCGGCTTTCGCGGTACGGCGCCGGGAGCGAGGATTCCAAGGTTCGACACATTCTGCTGCTGCAAGGGCAGGTCCGCGACCTGGCGTTGCGAGAGGATGGTGGCGATGTCGGTGCGATCAATTTTCAGCACGCTGACATCGGCTGCGCTGCCATTGACCACTTCCGCTGTGCTCCCTTTCACCAGCTTGGGGTTCACCATGGTGGGATTGTCGGCGTATACGGTCACCAGGGGATTTTGGTAGGTCTTGAACCCGTCGGCCTCAATGCGCAGGCTGTAATCATCAGGAGAGACGTCATTGACAGCGTAGAAACCCGAACCGTCGGTGGCCGTGCGGTATTTTGTTCCCTTGCCTACAGAAGAGACGATCACCTTGGCGCCGGCGATCGGTTTGCCGGCGATATCGGTGAGCGTCCCCTTGATGTTGCCATACACGGATTGGGCGATGGCCATGTGGCTGAAAACGCAAACCACACCAAGAAAAATAGCGACGAACAACATACGTTGGGCACGCATATCTCGTTCTCCTGAGTTGTGTCGGGGGAAGGCCGAGGCAGGGAGGTAACGCTCAGGGCGTGCTGAACGACACCCCTCCTCGGGTCTTAATCATTTACGCCAACCCGCTTCGTTAGTCAACCCAAATCGGTGCCGCTGCCGGGTGACGTAGGTCTCGATTGTGCAACAGGGAGGGGAAGTTGTCCTTTTGGGGTTATTCCGGCAGATGGCGAATCGAGGTGCGAAGAACTGCGGACTTGCGCCCAGAAACACACGGTTACAAAGAGACACAACGGGGAAAATTCCGAAACCGAGATATACTACCCCCGCAGCGGCCACAGTCCGCCAGTTGTACGCCCCAAGGCTTACATTGGTCGCCTTACAGACATGGCACGCCGCTCAGAATTTCCGGAGGAAGAACTCCCCGAGTTCAGAAAGGGCACACTAATCCGCTATGCTCTTTGACACTCCGATCTTTTTTCTTTTCCTGTGCTTGACAGTCCTCTGTTACTGGTGTTTGAACTTCCGCGCTCAGAATAAATTCCTATTGATTGCCAGCTATTTCTTCTATGGCTGGTGGGACTGGCGCTTCCTGTGTCTGATGATCGCCTCCACGGTGATCGACTATCTGATCGCCATCAAAATCGCGGACACAAAAGATCAGCGGCTTCGGCGGTCGTTGTTAATCCTGTCTCTAGTTATCAATTTTTCGATTCTCGGCTTTTTTAAATACTTCAACTTCTTTGCCGATTCTCTCCACACCTCACTCTCGGCGCTGGGCTTTCAGATCGCGCTGCCCCTGTTGCGAATCATCCTTCCTCCCGGCATCTCGTTCTATACATTTCAGGAAGTTGCGTACATCGTAGACGTCTATGCCGGAAGAGTGCCGGCATCGCGGTCGTTCTTTGATTACGGCCTCTTCATCAGCCTCTTCCCGCACCTGATCGCAGGTCCCATCCAGCGGCCCTCTCACTTGTTACCCCAGGTTCAGAAACCCCGGCAGTGGGATTCCGACAAGGTATTCGACGGTCTCCTATTGATCCTGGAAGGACTGTTTCGCAAGTGTGTCATCGCAGACAACTGCGCGCTCATCGCGAATGCCGCTTTTGGCGGTGCGTTTGGCCGGCCAAGTCTTCCCGTGGTGCTGCTCGGAACCTACGCTTTCGCGTGGCAGATATACGGCGACTTCAGCGGGTACAGCAACATTGCGCGGGGAAGCGCACAGCTCATGGGATTCCACTTCATGGTTAATTTCCGCCAGCCCTATTTCGCCGACAGCATTCAGGATTTCTGGAGGCGCTGGCACATCAGTCTCAGCACCTGGCTGAGGGACTACCTGTACATTCCGCTGGGAGGAAATCGCAACGGAGAGCGCCAGACATATCGCAATCTGTTGCTGACCATGCTGCTGGGCGGTTTGTGGCACGGGGCGAACTGGACGTTCGTGGTGTGGGGCGCCCTGCATGGCGGCGGTCTCGGCATCGAGCGGAAGTTGACCCGGGACCGAGCAATTGCACTGGGTATTCCAAAGTGGATCAAACGGATTTTCGTTTTTCACTTTGTTTGTCTCAGTTGGATTTTTTTCCGCGCGGCATCCTTACGCGAGGCCTGGGAGATGCTGAAAGGAATCATGGTTTGGGGCTGGAGACCTGAATTTCCCGCAGCCTTTCTGTTCCTAACTCTTTTTTCGGTGCCGCTGATGATTCTCGACGTCTGGCTGGAGAAATCGGGCGACGAGTATTGTTTTGCCTCCGCGCCCGTCGAGCGCCGAGTTGCGTTTGGATTGGCATGCACGCTGATCATTGCGTTTCTAGGAGCGAATCAAGCAAATGCCTTCATCTATTTCCAATTCTAAGAATGCTGGCGAGACTCTGGCACCGTCGCCGAAGAAAGCTCCCATGAGTTCCAGCGCCGGCATCGTATTTCTTCTCAACTTCCTGGTTGTCATCTTCGCAACCCTCGAAATCTCTTCTCCGCGCATTCTGGCGCGTTTCAGCCATATCGAGCGGCGCATCGACGTCGAACTCGCACAGGCGAAGCAGATTCGCGCGTTGAACAACGGTCATCCAACCGTGCTGCTTGTGGGAAATTCTTTGCTCGACGAGGGAGTCGAACTCGACAACCTGCGTGCCGGTCTAGCGCCTGACTACGCTGTGAACAGACTGGTCATCGAGCAAACCCATTATCTCGATTGGTATTTTGGTTTGCGCCGTCTGCTTGAGGAGGGCGCTCGCCCCAGTGTCGCCGTGCTTACCCTTGACCCCAGCCAGCTCGCGTCCGGCTTCACGCTCGGGGAATCCTTCGCCCGGCGGCAAATGAGTATCCGCGATTTCCCGCGGGTCGTGCGGGAGACGGATCTCGATCGAACGACCGCCAGCACCTACTTTTTCGCGCACTTCAGCAACTGGCTGGGAGATAAACGTTATATCCGGCAATGTGTGATGATCCTGATGGTGCCGCACTTCCGCGAACTCGCCGCCCGGATTGCCGATCATGGCTCCCACATCAATGACCGGGCGGAATTGCTGGCGAAGGCCCAGCAGAGATTGCCGGAGCTCGCCGAACTGGGCCAGACCTATGGAGTTCGCATCGTAGTGCTGTTCCCTCCAGCCTTGCGCGAGAATTATTCGCTTGATATCCAACAATTGGGGGCGAGTTTGAATGTTCCCGTCATGGTACCTTCGCGTCCTGGCGAATTTCCCCGCGCCCTCTATCGGGATGGTTTCCATCTGAATTCTCAGGGTGCGCAAATTTTTACCGGGAGGCTTCGCGATGAAATCAGGAAGCTGCCAGTACCGGTTGCCCTGGATCCACACTGAACACGGGGGCCGATTCCCGTTGCGTACTCAAATCGCAACTCGTATCGCGAATCAGAACTGGCAACAAACGTCCCCCAAATGGCCGCAAATGGTTACAAAAGTCACATAAACTGCTCTCGGGATTGAAACCTCCCTGAAATGCTGGCAGCGTAAAATGTTCATGGAAGATGCGGTTTCCGTTCACGGCGGGAGTGTTTTGGTCCGAACGATTTCGACGCTGGAGTCCGCAACAATTTGGGACTCTGGCTTTTTCAGCCGCATGTTTACCACTGTAAAAGTCGAGGTACGGGACTGTTGCCAGAGGCCGGGAAAGAACTGCGTGGTTCCGGACCTGCCGCATGATGTCGTACACGTTTGGACCAGGCCCTTACAAGTCCCGCCCCCGGTCGAGCAAGCCTGTTACGAATTGCTCTCAGCCGAGGAACGGGAGCGCGCCGCCCGATATCGGGTTGCGAGGCCTCGTAATGAATTCATCCTCACTCGCGGTACGCTGCGTTCCCTGCTTGCCAGTTATCTTGGAACCGCGCCGCAGGCCTTGTCGTTCCGGTGTTCGGAGCATGGTAAGCCATTTCTCGATGGCTCATTCGACTTGCGCTTCAACGTGTCGCATACGGATGGACTGGCACTGATTGCGTTCGTCCGAACGCGTGAAATCGGTGTCGATGTCGAGAAGATCACCGCCGCACCCGACGCTGCGAAACTGGCGGAACGTTTCTTCTCGGTCCCGGAACGCGGTTCTCTGGAAAATCTCTCTGGAGACGAACTTCACGCGGCTTTCTTTCGGTGCTGGACTCGAAAAGAGTCATACGTGAAGGCCAGAGGAGAGGGATTGTCCTTGCCACTGCACCAATTCGACGTCTCGGTGGCAGCGGACGAACCACAAGCCCTACTAATCACCGGGCCGGACGCGTGCGAAGCAGGTCGCTGGATCGTGCGCGACTTACCCACAATCCCCGGGTATGTCGCGGCTCTGGCAGTGGCGGAGGACACCCTCCGGAAATGAGCCTTTTATATCTCTTGGGAGGACGACAGCGAAAGCTGCTATTCACCGATGAAGACGAGTCTCGTCTTTACGAGGCCGCTCTCATCCTGCGTTTAGATACGGAAACCGGAACGGCCACCCTGGAGGTTGAATACAAGAGTCCTCCGGAGGCCCGGGCCAGTGAAGAATCATCCCATGTCTTCAAGTCCGCGACGCTCGTCGGGAACAAGTTCTACACCTGCACATCCACCGAAGCCTTGATCTTCGACGTACCCAGCTTCAAGCGAATCGGTTATGTTTCCTTGCCCTGTTTCAACGATCTCCATCACATCGCGCCCGCGCCCGATGGCAGTCTCTTCGTCGCGAGCACCGGCTTAGATATGGTTGTGAAATTCACGCCCACCGGCCAGGTGTTGGAACAATGGAATGTTCTGGGAGAGAACCCGTGGTCCCGATTCTCGCGGGACGTTGATTATCGCCGGGTAGAGAGCACCAAACCGCATCAGTCTCACCCTAACGCCGTCTTTCACCTGGGTGACGAGGTTTGGGTTACGCGGTTTTCACAACGGGATGCAATCTGCCTGACCCATCCTGGAAAGCGCATCGGCATCGATGTCCAGAGACCCCATGACGGTTTAGTGTGCGGCGACCGCATCTATTTCACGACAGTAGACGGACGAATTGTGATCGCCGACCGCAGCCGACTCGAGGTGGAACGGATCGTCGACCTGAACGAGGTCCATAGGGCTCAAGATCGAGAAGATTCTCTGCTCGGCTGGTGCCGCGGAGTTTTGCCCCTCGACGAGCGCAGGGCCTGGGTCGGGTTCACGCGAGTGCGTAAAACCAAGTTCAAAGAAAATGTTCTTTGGATCAAACATGCATTTAAATCGAAAGAACGATCGACGCACTTAGGGCTTTACGACATCGTTGAGGGCAAATGCCTTCAGGAGATCGACCTCGAGCAGTTCGGCATGAGCGTTATATTCGGAATTTACAACATGGAACTCATTCCACGTGTTTGAGGAGATGAAGTAGAACGCGAATTGGCGTTCCAGTCGGGAACGACCACTGAATCGAGTGCAATGGACTTTAAGATTCGAGCTTTAAGAAATGTGACGTCGAGTTGGACGGGCCTGGCGATCAACGTCGCGGTCGGCTTTTTCCTCTCGCCGTTCATCTTGCACCGCCTTGGCGACGATGCGTTCGGCCTGTGGGTGCTGATCTTCTCTTTGACGGGCTATTATGGGCTGTTCGATCTGGGGATTCGCTCCTCTCTGGTCCGCTATGTTTCGAAATTCCAGGCTACCAACGAGAACGACCAGCTTTCTCGAATGGTCAACACGACCATGTGCAGCTATACCTGCCTCGCCCTGATCCTGATGGTACCGACCGTGGTCGGCAGCTTTTATGTGGACAGGATGTTCCACGTACCGGTGGCGTTTCTACGAGACGCTCGCATCTTATTCTTTATGGTGGGCAGTTCGCTGGCGTTGGGATTCCCACTCGGTGTCTCCGGCGGAATTCTGGAAGGACTGCAAAGCTTCTACGTACTGAGTCTGACGAATATCTTCGCGACACTCTTGCGGGCACTTTTCATTGTTCTTGCACTGACTCATGGGTATGGGCTGCTCATGGTCGCTTTCATCACGGTGGCGCTGCCCATGCTGGCATCAATGGTCCGAGTGGTCATCGCACAACACCTCTTGCCCATCCGTTATGGATGGAGCTACGTTGATCGTCACGCATTCAAACAAGTTGCCAACTACGGTTCGGTGACCTTCATGATCATCGTGGCGGGCCGCCTGCGCTTCCGAACCGATGCCGTGATTATCGGGAGCTTCCTCTCGGTTTCGGCAATTACCTATTTCTCCATTGCCTCGCGCCTGGTGGATTACGCTACCGAAGTCGTATCGAACATGGCGCAGATTTTTACCCCGATGTCGAGCCAGTTCGATGCGACGGGAGACCATGAGCGGCTCCGCAAGATTTTTCTCACCGGAAACCGCGCCTGCGCGCTCATCATATTCCCCATCTGCATTGCGCTCGTGATGCTTGGCAAATCCGTCATTGAAGCGTGGGTTGGCCCACGCTACGTATCGAGTTACATTGTGCTGCTCATCCTTCTGATTCCGACCACGATCTATTATGCTCAGTCGGCATCGAATCGAATGTTGTTTGGCATGAGCCGGCACAAGTCTTTGGCCATTGTCGTGCTGCTTGAGGGCATCGCGAACGTTGTGCTCAGCATTGCTCTCATCCGGCGGTTGGGCATTGTTGGCGATGCCATCGGCACGGCGATCCCTCTGTTGTGCACCTCACTTTTCTTTCTGCCACGCCACATGTGCCGGCTTCTCCAGGTTCCGCTGCGCACGTTTGTCTGGGTCGTGTATTTTTCACCTGTGATGCTCTGCCTCCCCATGGTGTTTACGCTGGGATTGATGCAGCACTTTTTCTACGCGCACCATTACCCGCAACTCCTGCTGAATCTGGCCGTAGGCGGAGTCGTGTATGGGGCGGGCGTTTTCTGGTTCTTTCTCACGTATGAACCCATGGGCATCGCCATGCGTGGGAAAATGGTGCGGTACTTCGCGCAGGCGGGTGAACGATAACAAGGGCATGCGGCCAGTCATAAACCAGCGTCCCACACACGAATGAGCACTGAGCAACCGATTTACGGAAACCTGGGGAGAGCGATCCGAGCCATCGGGCAGCTTGGCAGGGTCCTCACGGGACGGCAGATTGCGGGCCGGGGGCTCACGGTTTTTCCCGATGATATTTTTCTCGTTTCCTACCCCAGGTCGGGAAACACGTGGGCTCGCTTCCTTCTGGGAAATTTAATTGACCAGGACAAGCCCGTCACGTTTTCCAACATCGAATCCAGAATCCCGGAAATTTATTTCAACACCGACCGCTTCCTGCGGCAACTCCCGCGCCCGCGCATGCTGAAGAGTCATGAGAGCTTTCAGCCGCATTATCCGCGGGTGATCTACATTGTGCGCGACCCGCGGGATGTCGCCGTTTCCTTCTATCACCACAATGTGAAGGCACGAAATATTCCCGACGATTATCCCATGGCCAGTTTTGTGCCCCGTTTCATCGCGGGTGAGTTTGATCGCAGGTTTGGCTCCTGGCGGGATAACGTGCTGAGTTGGACGTTGCTGCGGAGAGATGATCAGGGGTTTCTAATGCTTCGGTACGAGGATTTGAAGAGCGACACGGCCAACGTGCTGGCGAACGTCGTCGCATTCCTCGATCGCTGCTCGTTTCGCGAGATCAATTCCAATTCCGGGGCGTTGCAGCGAACAATTGATCTGAGTTCCCCAGAAAAGATGCGCGCGCTCGAGAAGCAGGAAGCCGGCGGCTGGGTTCTGACGAAGGGAACCCGCAGTGACAAGCCGTTTGTTCGCTCGGCGACGGCTGGGGGATGGAAATCGCAGCTCGCCCCGGAATCAGTGGATGCGATCGAATCGGCGTGGGGTGACCTGATGCGAAACCTGGGATACGAATTAGTCTCGACCCGGACAGCGCTCTCCGTGACTGGCTCCCGTCAAGGACTGCCGTCGTGACGAAAGATACTACAGGAACGATCACAACAACGTCGAAGGATGTGCTGCGCAGATTCATCCCGGATTTTCTGCTGAAACAACGCAGCATTGTCCTCCGTCTCGGACCCGGGGCTGGCGGGACCTATGCGCGTTTGCGTTTGCTCGATGTACTCGGAGTCCGGACAGCTAATCAACGACTCGTGCCGCCGTCTGCACGGTCATTTCTTTTTGTCTGCTTCGGCAATATCATGCGCAGCGCTATGGCGGAATTCCTTATGAGGCAGGCGTTAAACGAAGCGGGACTGGAGAACCTAGTCCGGATCGCGTCGGCCGGTCTTCACGCCAGCGCCGGGCACGTAGCGCATCCCTGGGCCCAAGAAGCATCGGCAGGTCTCGGCATTTCATTGGCTGAGCACAAAGCCAAACCGCTGACTCGGGAGATGGTGGAGCAAGCGGACTGCGTTCTTGCCATGGATTTTCAGAACAAGGCTGAGTTGCTCACCCTCTATCCGGAGGCGCAGGAGAAAATTCTCATGCTCAGCGCCTACGCCGAAGGTCCGTGGCAATATCGCGAGATTCCAGACCCGTATCTCGGCGACCTTGAGACTACTCGATTTTGCGCGCAGCAGCTGCGAACTTGCATTCAGAACCTGCTAGCCTCAACCCTCATGGCTCTCGCTACTACCAAGGAGCACCCTGTCTCTGATCGCTGATTCTGGCTGGCAAAACCCTATCTCTTCGTCTTCGTTTTCAAGCGAGACTGGAACCAGTTGCGAATCCCGGCAACTCCGGGACGCAGGTCCGACAACCAAAAATCGTCGTAGCACATGCTTGGAACCCAGAGCACCGCCATCGTCAACAGGCTCCTCCAGAAATTCGGATAGGCCGCCGGCCAATTGGGTGGACGCCCCGCGCGAATATTGCTCAAGTGAGTCAACTCGCCCACGACGCGACGGCACACTACGTTTTGCCGATAGGGAATGTCCTGTGGCGGGAGCGTGCCTTGCAACCACCATGCAATGAGATGCTGCGGGTAGTCCATTCCGCAAGCTACCGGCAGGCCGATCGATCCCCAGGGACGTCCATTGATCTCCATCAATACGGGACGCCCGTCGGCGGTTTTCTTGTACTCCACCATCGCAATTCCCTCAAAACCCATTTCACAAATCAGCCTCACACTGAGGGAGACGAGGGAAGCGTCGAGGGGAATGGATTTCCTCGCACTGCTGGCCGACCCGCGCGCATCTACTTCTCTGATTCGCTGCCACTCGAAGGGCAGGAACGCTTTCCCTCCCACCGCGAAACAAGAGAACCCGATCCCGATGCCCGAGGTAAATTCCTGGACGAGAACATCGCCCGCAGTTCCTAAGCGCTCCGCCACATTGCTTTCCAACTCTTGGGACGAGTTAGCGTAGGCTACCGATCCGAATACAGCTTTGCCTCCGGTCCAGCGTACGGAAAAGCGATCCTTCACAACCATGGGGAACGGCCCTCCCTTGCACGGAGCAAGATCGCCGATCGATTCAACTAGCAGAGTGCGGGGTACGCTGATCCCAATCGACCGCGCCAGCTTGATGGTGCGATATTTGTCCGACGCGACCTCCAGTGCAGCTTGGGACGGCATCGCAACCCGGCAGATTCCCGCAAACTTTTCCCGCTGCGCCGAGATCGGCCCTAGAGTCCAATCGGTGATCGGAATGACGAGGTCGATCGCCTGGGCGCGTGCAAACTCGAGGACCGAGTCCACAAAGGCGTCGGGCTCGCTGGTAGAAACAGGATAGTCGAGTTTCGCACGACAGTAACGGGACAGCGCCGCCGCAGCAAACAAGCCCCGGTTCGCTCCCACGCCTACCCAATGCCCGGCCCTCCCGGCGGAACGCGTTACCGCAAGAGCCGCCGCGCTGTGCCCGTCCAAAACCAGGATTCTCGCCAATCCGTGATTGCCCCGTTTCTAATTAAACTGTTCGTATTAAACTGCTCGACCTAAACTGTTCGACCAGCAAAAGCACTCTCCAGGTTCCATCGCAGGCCCTCCACCGTCTTGGTGGGATGCAACCGCTTCAAGCAGAGCAATTCATCCCCTCTGCGCGTCAGCCCGCTGTTGGTGGTGACTGCAGTGTCGTAGCCCACGGCGCGGCTCTGCTCGACGGTCCATTCACTCCAATGCGGAGAGAGCGCCGGACAGGGATAGGAAAAGTGTTTGATCGGCGCACCGAGGCTGGATTCCAGCCGTTGCTTCGATTCGGCGAGCTCGCGTTGAGCGTCGTCCGCTTTCAGTTGAGCCATATTCGGGTGGGTCATGGTGTGGGAACCCACGATGTGTCCATGACCAGCAAGTTCCCGAAGTTGGTCGTAACTCATCATCAGCGAGCCCGACTCCACAGGCAGGCTGGCCTGGAGTTCGTGCTCGATGCGCCGGATGAACTCCTCCTGGGCCGCGCCACTAAGCTGGCAACCAGCATCGCAAGCCGCCAGAAATGCTTCCTCGCGATTCGGCGGAGAACTGAGATTCCAGGACTTAGCGTTCGAATCAGCCTTCGAATCGGTCCATGAAGTCTGCTTCGTTCTTCGAAACGCAAAGCGTAAGCGGCTCGGCCACGGCAGCCTTTTGTTTTCGACGCAGTCCACGGTTACGTAGAACGTCGCGGGCACCGCGAATTGATCCAGAATCGGCAACGCGACTTCATAGTTGTCCGCGTAGCCATCGTCGAACGTGATGACCACAGAGCGCTTCGGAAAATCCTCCCCGTTGAGCAGGTGCTTAACAGTCTGATCCAGACTGATGGGGTGGTAATCCCGCGCCAGCAGCTCCATTTGCGCACGAAATGCGGACTCCGAGTGGACAATGCCTCCTAGAGAGTCGGCCTGCTGGCTGGGATCGGCCAAGACGGAGTGGTACATCAGAATGGCTGCGCTGCGACCCTGGAGATTTCCCGCAAACCGCAACGCTCCGCTGGCTAGAATCGTTTTTTTGGTCCAATCTCGCATCAATGCTTGTCTAGGCGCGCCACCCGCGGAGCCTCTCTGCAGTTTAAACGAGACTGGCTTTCGTCGAGCGGCAGAAGGTACCCAGATTGGTTACGCCATAACCCCACTCAAGAATCTCTACCGGTTCAATCAGCAGCAAAATTAATTCTCCGTCCTGCGCAATCTTTTGCACACGGTAAGGAGGTAAAACCGAGCCGAAGCCAGAAAATTTCAAGGCTTTCCCTTTATCCTTATCAATTTACAGTACAATCGCTAAAGCCGCTCCGGCATGGCACTTGCGTGTAATTCCGGGGTGCGATCTCTTTGGTGTACACTGGGGCTAATCTGGGTCACTGACCCGCAGCTGCTTTGCAGTCTCGTTCGCATGTCCTCCCCGATTAGCATGTCCGGAAGTCATTATCGATTTTTCTGCGAATCGCTAAAAGTTACATGCATTTCATCCCAAATCATCGAACCTTGGAGGTTCACGCACTTGTCTGCTTCGACTAGTCATTTGATTGCTCCGCACGGCGGCGAACTCATCGATCTGCTGGCAGCACCGGAAAAAGCCGCAGAACTGAAAGCACACTCCCGCGAGTGGCCATCCTGGGACCTGACGGCCCGTCAAATCTGCGATCTCGAACTGCTCATTAGCGGAGGCTTCTCTCCGCTGCGCGGATTCATGACCAAAGCCGACTACGAAGGCGTGTGCCACAATATGCGCCTGGCCAGCGGAATCCTCTGGCCCATGCCGATCACGCTCGACGTCACCGAAGAATTCGCCAGGAAGCTGACGCCGGGCAGCAGCAAAGTCGCGTTGCGCGATGCTGAGGGCGTGATGCTGGCTGTTTTGCATGTGGAAGAAGTCTGGCAGCCCGACCGCGCAGCCGAAGCCAAGGCGGTATTTAACAGCACCAGCAAGGCTCATCCCGGCGCCGATTACACCATCAACAAGTCGAACCCGTGGTATGTCGGCGGGCGCGTTGAGGGACTGCAGGCTCCTTCGCACTATGATTTCCGCACCCTGCGCTTCACTCCGGCGGAACTGCGCGCCGAGTTCGTGCGGCTCGGATGGCGGCGCGTAGTTGCCTTCCAGACCCGCAATCCCATGCACCGCGCCCATGTGGAACTCACTTTCCGCGCGGCTAAGCAAGTCGAAGCCAACCTTTTGATTCATCCTGTCGTCGGAATGACGAAGCCCGGAGACGTCGACTACTACACCCGCGTGCGCTGCTACCAATTGCTGAGCTCGAAATATCCGCAGGGCACTCAGAAACTTTCGCTGCTGCCTCTTGCCATGCGCATGGGCGGTCCGCGCGAGGCCATCTGGCACGCCCTGATTCGCAAGAACCACGGCTGCACCCACCTCATCGTGGGTCGTGACCACGCCGGTCCGGGCTCAGATCCTGAAACCAAGAAGCCGTTCTACGGCCCATACGAGGCCCAGGAAACTTTCAAAAAGCACGAAGCCGACATCGGCGTCACCATGGTTCCTTTCAGCATGATGGTCTACCTCGAGGAAGAAGACCGCTACGTCCCCGACGATGAAGTCAAAAAGGGCGACAAAGTCCTGAACATTTCCGGCACCGAGCTGCGCGACCGGCTGAACGAGGGCCGCGACATCCCCGCATGGTTCACCTATCCGGAAGTCGTCCAGGAACTGCGGCGCAGCTTTCCCCCACGCGCCAAGCAGGGCGTAACCATTTTTTTCACTGGCCTTTCGGGTTCGGGCAAGTCCACCATTGCCAACGTCTTGATGACGAAGTTCCTGGAAGTCGGCGGACGCCCAGTGACCCTGCTCGATGGCGACCTGGTCCGCAAGCATCTTTCGTCGGAGCTTGGATTCTCGAAAGAGCATCGCGACATCAACATCCGCCGCATTGGCTACGTCGCTTCGGAAATCACCAAGAATGGCGGCATCGCGATTTGCGCGCCCATCGCGCCCTATGACGCAACCCGAAAACACGTGCGCCAGATGATCGAAACCCACGGAGGCTTCATTCTGGTGCACATCGCCACTACGGTCGAAGTCTGCGAGCAGCGCGACCGCAAGGGCCTTTATGCCAAGGCACGGGCCGGCATTCTGAAGGAATTCACCGGGATCTCCGATCCCTACGAAGTTCCCGCGGATGCCGACGTAACCATTAACACCGGCGAGTTGTCAGCCGAAGAAGCCGCCCAGGAAATCATTTTGCACCTGGAGCGCGAAGGCTTCATCGGCGTGAACCGCGCGGGAGAGTAAGGCCAGAAGGAATCGACTATGCCACTGATCGCGGCCAAAATTCTGGTTGGCTTTGTCGTGGGCGTCCTCATCGGCATGACCGGCGTGGGGGGCGGCGTTCTCATGCTCCCCGTTCTGATCTTCGGCTTGGGTTATTCGCCGATCGTGGCAGTCGGTTCCGACGCGTTATTCCAGTTCTTCACCAAAATCCCGGCCGGACTGCTCCACATGAAAAATGGAACGGTCCGCCGGAAGGTCGTCCTCGCGTTGGCGGTGGGAAGCATTCCTGGCTCCTTCGCTGGAGTCAAGCTGCTGATCTACATCCGTCTCCTCTACGGAAACGGGGTGAATACGTTTATCAAGCTGGCAGTGGGTGTGCTGCTCATCGTGATCCCCACGATGCTGCTCCTCCAGAAAAACATCGAAGAGCGAATCGCGAATCGTGCGCCGACCATGAAGGGCTTCGCAGGGATGGCGGTTATCGGCCTAACAGTGGGTTTCATCGTAGGCCTAACCTCGGTTGGGTCGGGCAGCATCATCATGATGCTGCTTCTCTTGTTCTACAGTTTTCCGCCCAAGATCAATGTCGGGACCGACGTGGTGCATGCGGTCGTACTGTTCGGCGTGACGGGGTGGCTTCAATTCAGGGCGGGGAACGTAGATCCCAGACTGGTTGTTGCGCTATTGATCGGCTCCATTCCCGGCGGCTTGCTTGGTTCGCATTTGGCCACGCGGGTCCCCATGCTCTGGCTGCGCCGTATGCTATGCGTTTTGCTGTTGATCACTGGGGCTCGCATGTTGTGGCCTGCTTAACACACTAATTCCAAGGAATTCCATGACTTCTGCCTATTCGGATATTCTCGCCCGCGTCGAAACCGCCTTAGAAGCGGCTCGCGCTGTCTTCGCGCGCTTTACGCCGGGCGCGATCGAAACCGAATATAAGATCGGCCACGATCCCGTGACCGAAGCGGATCGCGCAGTCGATACCGTGCTGCGCCAGAACCTGCTGCGCGACGGCGAGGGATGGCTTTCGGAAGAAAGTGTGGATGACGTCTCGCGCCTCAGCAAGAACCGCGTCTGGGTCGTGGATCCCCTCGACGGCACCCGCGAATTTGTGGCCGGAATTCCCGAATTCTGTGTCTCGATCGGATTCGTCGAAAACGGCCGGCCGGTCGCGGGAGGCATTTGCAATCCCGCCACCAACGAAACCATCCTCGGATCCATCGATTCCGGAGTGCTCTACAACGGCAAGCCGGCACACCCCAGCCAAAGAACCGCGTTGCAAGGCTCGTTGATTCTGGCCAGCCGCAGTGAAGTCAAACGCGGTGAGTGGCAACAGTTTCAGGGCGGCGATTATCAGATTCGCCCCATGGGCTCGGTCGCTTACAAACTGGGCCTGGTAGCGGCCGGTCGAGCCGACGTCACGTTCACGTTGACTCCGAAGAATGAATGGGACGTTGCCGCCGGAACTGCGCTGGTCGCCAGCGCTGGAGGATTCGTCGCCACGCTCGATAATGCTCCCTTGCGCTGCAACAACCGGAACCCGCTGCTGACCGGCCTGATGGCTTGTGGTCCACTTCTGAAGAACGATCTGCTTTCGGCTCTACAGGCCCACCTGCCTGCGCCTGCGGACCGCAGTCGCGGTTAGCCCCCAATTCTGGCTATCATCTCAATCTTCGGGCACGACGTACCGTTGCGGCGCGGCCTTGCGCACCGCAACCAGAGACCCCAAGCCGCTGATCCAGCTTTCAAACTCAGTTTGAGTCCGGGAAGAAGTATCCACGAATCTCGGCAACAGGAACGGGTTGGCGTGCCGATCGACGAGTCCGGCATCACAAGTCGTGGCAGAAACCACGTTTTCCTTTTCCAGCCATCCCGGAAATTCCGGCCGGTACACCCCACTCGGGTAGCAGAAATGGCTTGCCTGCGTTCCTGCCAAGGCCCGAATCCTTTCACGGTTCTCGGAGATTTCCCGCCGGAACAGAACTTCGTCCTCGGGCGTACAGTGGCGATGACTGTGCAGTTGCACATCCACCCCGTTCTTTCCAACTTCCGCCACCTCGTGCGCGTTCATCAGTTGCAGGATGCGTGTAGCGGAAAACGCTGCGTAGTCGATTCCCAGAACCTCCGCCAGCCGGCGGGCCAGTTCATTCTTTTGCAGGCCGGTCAGGTTCTCACGTTCGGATCGTTCAACCAGGCCGCGAACCACCAGGTGCCGACCCAGTTCGGTGCGCAGATCCATGGGCCCGGAGAGGCCCAGTTCCCGTGCTGAGTCCAGCTGTTCCCCGCGCCGTTTCCACAGCAGGTAGGAGCATGTCAGATTGAAAATCGGCATCTCGTGGTCCGTATAGTACGTGGTCTGATAAACCGTGACCGGAAACTGATGCTTCTTCAGAAGCGGGTAGGCCTGCTTGTAAAAATCATGCGTGCCATCGTCGAAAGTGATCGCAACACTACGCGGCGGAAGGTCGCGCTGCCGCAGACGGGTCAACGCCTCGCCGAGCGGCAGCACGGAGCAGCGCATGGCTCGCAGGGTTTCCAGCCGCCGCTCCAACAATTCCGCCTGCATGTAGAGCGGCGGTCTCCACTGATGCTCGTCCGCGAGAGAGATCCCGTGGTAGCACAGAATCAGCAACCGCTCCCGCCGCCACTTGCTGTTGGCGACAAGCTCAAACGCTCCTGCGCTTCGCAGCAGGCCGAGTGTGGCGAGCTTTGTTTTTCTTAGCATTTATTGGACTAGTGAGAGTGACGACATCGCTTATCGGGCCACCGCGTTAGTTTGCGAAGAGCTAACTACCGGATCGCCCTCGCCATCCAGAAATACTCTCTGCCACAACTCGAGATTCAGAAGGCGCCAGATCCGGTTGCCATGGTCACGATGTCCTGCGCGGTGCTCCGCAAAAATGCGCCGGGTGGTTTCCGGCCGGAACAGTCCCCTCGCCACGCTTCTCCGCTCCGAAAGCAATCGTTCGATCTCCTCCAGCTGTGGACCGGCCAGCCAGTAGGCCCAGGGCGTTGGAAACCCCATCTTTTTCCGGTAGACGATGTCGTCAGGCAACAAGTCCGCGACCGCTTCTTTGAGAATAAATTTCCCCGCCATCCCCTTGATCTCGTGGCTGGCGGGAATGCGCGCCGTGAATTCCACCAGAGGATGATCGAGGAACGGCACACGGCTTTCAATGGAAGCGGCCATGCTCATCTGATCCTGCTTCATCAGCAGTTCGATCAGATAGCTGTTGATGTCGGTGTAGAGCAAGCGATGCAGCAGGTCTCCCGAGCACCGCTCCCACGCGCCCATGGACCCGGCATAGGCCTGTCCCGCGCCTGCAAGCGCATTGGGGGTCAAGAGTTGCGAAAATTCGTTTGCGGAAAATGCCGAATAGAAGTTGTCGAAGTAAAACGACGGCCAGTCCTCGCCATCCCGCATCAGGAACGTGTGCTCAAGTTTGCGGTGCAGGCTGGCGGACAGGGGCGCCGCGCCAATTCCCTTGCGCAGCGCCGCCCGAACAAACGCTGGCGTCAGTGCGCGATACGTCCGGTCCATTTTGGAGTTCAGCAGCGTCCAGGCGTACCGGGTATAGCCGGCTAGCGTTTCGTCGCTGCCTTCGCCCGTAAGCACCACCGTGACTCGCTCCCGCGCCAACCGCGCCACGTAATAAAGCGAAACGCTCGACGGCCAGACAACCGGTTCGTCTTCGTGCCAGATCAAATGCGGCAATGTCGTGAAGAATTCTTTCCGGCTCAGCCGCACTTCATGGTGATCCGACCGAATATGCTCGGCGACCTGCCGCGCGTAGGGCAGTTCGCTGAACTCCTCTTCGCCATAGCCGACCGCAAAAGTTTGGATCTGATCGCCGCGAATTTTTGTGGCCAGAGCCGCAACCGCACTCGAATCCAGACCACCGCTCAGAAACATTCCCAGAGGCACATCGCTCATCAGGTGCGACTCGACCGCGCTCTCGAGTAATTCTCGGTACGTTTTCACGTAATACTCGTGCGCCTGCGGCTCGCGATCCACTTCCACCGTGAGATCCCAGTAACGCTCGATCTTCGGCTCACCCCGTTCGGAAAGTTCCAGCGTGTGTCCCGGCATCAGTTTGCGGATCCCCGCAAACATGGTTTCGGGCCCGGTGACGTAACCGAACGTGAGATACTCCCCCAGCGTTCCCCAGTTGAATTCCGCCGCCACGCCGGGATACGCCAGAATTGTCTTGATCTCGGAACCAAACAGAAAAGCCTTGCCATCCCAGCGGTAGTAGAAAGGCTTGATCCCCAGCCGGTCCCGCGCTGCGAACAGAGCGCGCTTGCGGCGGTCCCAGATCACGAAGGCGAACATGCCCCGCAAATGCTTCACACACTCGCGGCCATATTCCTCGTACAGATGGACGATGGTTTCAGTGTCGCTGCGCGAACGGTAGCGATGCCCCTTCGCCTCCAGCCCAGCCCTCAGTTCAGCATGGTTGTAAATCTCGCCGTTGAAAACGATCCAGATGTCGTGATTTTCGTTGGCCAGCGGCTGGTGGCCGGTTTTCACGTCAATAATGCTGAGCCGCCGCATGGCCAGCCCTACATTCTCTTCAACAAAGAAACCCTCGTCATCGGGCCCGCGATGCACGATTCGGCGGTTCATGCCCGCCAACACATCTCCCTTGACGTGCCAATCGCGATCGGAGAAAAAGATTCCGCAGATTCCACACATAGGTCAGTTTTTTTCTTCTCCGGCTAACTTGCCCGCCAGTTGCGGACTGCCGTTGGCCCGGAGCAGCCTCCATCCTTCGCGGTCGACCACAACCGACTCCGGATCTGAAGAGACTACTTCAAATTGATTTCCTTTTTCGATCATCTCGCACCGCAAGACGGCTCGCTTGGCGGTCATGATCGCCTGACCTGACCATCGCACATAGGTAGCGTTACAACAAATTAAAGTTTGCGTGTCTCCTGCATTTCCCCAGTAGAGAAACCCCGCATCGCTGCTCCACTGGTCGAGGGTCCAAGGCGTGCCCTGACCGAAGATCACGTAGTGCTCGCCGTGAGACGTTTTGTAGCGGTATCCCGCAGCCGGAGTCTGCTGGGACGATTTAGCGATCCTCGTCAGCGTGTGTTCAGAGCGCGAAGCATCCGACGCAGGCACCATTAAGGTTACAAATTCGGTGGGAAGCTGCGCCTTGGTCGCGAAGTGCAGCACGTTGTGATTCTCCTTCGTGCCATACATCGGAGAATTCGGCAACTCCTCCATGCTTTCTGTCCACCCGCCGCCTTCGACCGTCCCGAACCGCAGGCCATGACCATCACTAAGAAACAGATTCGGCTGCCCACCAACAGGATCGAGCCCCGGCGCCAAATGCCAGCGAAGGTCGAGTTGATATTCTCCAAACCCCAGAGCCTGGTCCCGCACCAGCCAGAAGCCTGACTTGAGCGAGAATACGAAGCGCCGGTGAATCACGGCATTCGGCAAGCGGGAGTATCCGTCGTGGCTCCCCGCAAAAAGATCGAAAGTCTGGCCCACAATCCAGCCTTCCGGCTCGACCTTGGGCAGCCTGCCCCAATTGAACGGCCCTTTCGGCGCGGCTTGATCCTGATCGGCGACCAATAGCGTATTGTGAGCCTTGGTGCCGCGAAAGCGATTGCGCGCGCCGTCCGCGCCAACATATTCGAGCGTCCCAGAATCGATCAGCAAATCGCGACCGCCGCTGCTGGCTGTCAGGCTGAGCGCATCCGCATGGCCGTGACCCGCGGTGTGCGCGCCTTGCGGACCTGCATCAATCGCCAATTGCCGCGCCGGATGATCCCCCGTCATCAAATACAATCCACTCGCTCGAAATGCAACCGAATTGCGTGTGGGTGCGACCGGCGCAAGGCGCTCGAATTCTTCAAGGCCCGCCTCCCCCAGCAGCCAGAGCGTTTCCTCTCGCGGACCTCCGGCCAGCATTTTGAAATCGCCGCGCCCGAACAGGACGGCGCCCGTCGCCAGTGGATCCAGCAAATGCGTCCTCCGGTTTCGTGCAGGATCAAATAGCCGCCCGCCGTCGTCATCGCCAAGCTGCGGCACAGTTCCGCCGCGAGCCAGAAGCGACAGCGCTTCCAGCATGCGTTCCAGAGTTCGATCAAATTGAGCTGGCGCCGGAATGTGGTTCACCGAAGCCAGTACCGCTGAGTGCAAGAAAAAATCCAGGGCGTAAACGTGATAATAGACCGACTGCTCGAAATGCATCCCGTCACCCTGAACTTGCCGCACCGCCTCCTGCTGCACAATTTGCCACCCACGCTGTTGCCAGCGCCGCGCCGCCGGAATCTCCGGGCAGAGCGTGCCGATGAAGAACAGGGCAACCGCCTCTCCCAGCAGATGAGTATTCGGCGAGAAATAGGTAGATAGATAACAGTCGATGTGACGTCCGGAAACCGCCAGGCTGCGAATCAACGCCGCACGAAATCCCTCCGACATCACTGGCGAATCCGCCAAAAGAAAATAAACCCAAAGATACGATAGGCTGCGGAAAGCAACTTCCAAGCTGCTAGCCCAGTTGATGCCGATGGGATACGGATTTTCTGCATGCCAATGCTCCCACTGGCGAAACAACTCGGCGGCAAATTTCTGGTCGCCGCTCAGCCGGAACGCCTTGGCCAGCGTGACCAGATGCTGGTGCCGGTTCAGTTCCCACGTAACCTTGCAATCGCCGACTTCCGCAAAATCGAGATACTTCATCCGATACCATGGTTTCCGCGGAGCGCGTTTTCCGTGAACCCGGTCGCAGTGCCAGTCGATTTCGGCTCCATAGTCCACAGCGTCGAAACCCAGCAGGTCGAAACGATGCTCGCAGATGCGGTCGGCTCGCTCGATAATCTGCTCCGCTGCGTCTGGAAAAAGCCGGCGCAGTTTCGAACACAAGCCCGGAACGGCGTCCGGCGCGAAAAAGAACCGCGGCTGCGGCCCGGTCACAGCGGAGTTCATTCGGGGCGCGAAGTCCGCCCCAGCCTTGTAGCGCAACCCATCCAAACGCGCAGTCGCCTGCTGGCGAATGCGGTCGACAATTTCCGCGCGGTCCATCTCCAGCATGCGCCGGTAAACCCGCTTCCAACGCGACGGCCCGGAACTCATTCCACACCTCGCGAGCGCAATAGCTCGGTATAGAGCTGGTCGGTGTTTTGAATCATCCGCTGAAAACTGAACTCCGAGGCCACATACTCCCGCCCATTCTTCCCCAAATTTGCCGCCAATCCTGGATCGCGCAACAGGCGCAGGAGCGCTTCCCCCAGGGCGGAAGAATCTTCGGGTGGAACGAGCAGCCCGGTCTTGCCATCCTGCACGATCTCGGCGTTGCCTCCCACTCGACTGGCAACGCTTGGCAACCCCACAGCCAGATATTCCAGGACAGCATTGGGCAGCCCCTCGGCCTTGGACGGCAAAACAGCAATATCGCAACAAGCAAGGACTCGGGGAACATCGTCGCGGCGTCCTAGAAACAAGAAGTTCCGCTCCAGTCCCAACTCCGTAACGTGCCGTTCAAAATTCTTCCTTTCGGCTCCGTCGCCGACGAGAATAAAACGCACTTCCGGAAATTCCCGCGTGATGGCTCCGGCCGCGCCAATCAACCAGGGATGCCCCTTCACATCGCTTTGCATGTTTCCCACCAGCACGATCCACCGTTCGTTCTCATTCGCCCCGCCGGCCGCCAGCCAGCCCCGGTCTCGCGATTCATTTCTGAATCTCTCCATATCCACGCCGTTGTGAATGACGCGAACCTTCTGCGGCGCAAAGTGATTCTCCGACAACACCGCGTCCCGCACCGCATTCGCATTGGTCAGCACAGCGGTAGAAAGGTTCTGCAGACGACGAAGCCAAACGCGGCGACGAGTCTTATACAAGTCCAGATGCGCCAAATCGCGCTGGCTGGAAATGATCACCGGGACTCGCGCAATCACCGCGGCGGGGATGCCCAACAGGTTCGCATACAAATCGTGAGTGTGAACAATCTGGAAGCCGCCCCGGTGCAGGAACATTGCCAGGCGGAACATCTGATACATCCCATGGACCGAATCAAACCCGCCCTTGGGATAGAATTCGCGGACACAAACGGTTGTTCCGGCCAACTTTTCGAGCAGAGGGCCGCGCGCGCGCAGGCACCCCAGCGTTACGTCGTAGCGGTCAGAGTCGAGCCGGGTGGCCAACTCCACGGCTTGCGTCTCGGTCCCGCCCACATTCAACGAATCCAACAAGAAAAACACTTTACGTCGCCGGGGCAGACTGGGCGTAACGGAGGAAGCATGCGAACCCTGGAACCCCTCCGCCGCAGACTCGACGACGAGAGGCTTAGAGCCCGGTTGGTTCGATGAATCCATGCTCTTTCATACTAGCGGCAATTCCGCCCAACTGCACAGCACCAGAGTTTGTTCCGTCCGCGTTGCCTGTGGCGCCAAACCTGGCATCGACCGCCTCGCGCAAGTGATTGAAAACGAGCGATTAAGCGGCGCAGAATAGCCGTCGGCAATGCTAGTTACCAGCGCGGTTTGCTGCATCCGGCACACTGGGCTATCTTAGAACTTCGCGATTCGACACAATGAGAAGGGACAACCACTGCGGATGAGCCGGGCGATCAGCATTTTTGGTTTGGGTTACGTGGGGACGGTCACGGCGGCTTGCCTGGCGCACCAGGGAAACCGGGTCACTGGAGTGGACCTCAGCGCAGCCAAGGTCGCAGCCCTCGACAGCGGGCGTAGTCCGATTGTCGAACCCGGCGTGTCTGACCTGATAGCGGAGTCCCAGAAAGCCGGCCGCCTCCACGCCACAAGCGATTCGGAGAAAGCTGTTCTGGAGTCGGAAATCTCCTTCCTCTGTGTGGGCACTCCCAGCATGCGCAACGGCAAACTAGACCTTGGCCACATCGGGCCGGTCTGCCAGGAGATCGGAGCAGCCCTCCGGAAGAAGAGTTCTTTCCATCTCGTGGTGTTACGGAGTACTGTGCTGCCGGGCACCGCCGAGACCATCGTCGTCCCCACCCTGGAAAAAGCCAGCGGCAAGAAAATGGGCCAGGATGTTGGCGTATGCGTGAATCCCGAGTTCATGCGCGAAGGCACGGCCGTCGCGGATTTTCTGGAGCCGTCCATCACCATCATCGGAGCGGCTGACCCGGCGCACAGCAAGATCCTTCGCGATCTGTATGCCTGGGTGCCAGGCCGGATTTTTGAAACCTCATTTCGCTCGGCCGAGATGGCGAAATACGTGTGCAACGCCTGGCACGCGGTCAAGGTCTCGTTCGCCAACGAGGTTGGAACCCTGGCGAAGGAATTACAAGTCGATGCCGAGGCCGTAGTCGAGATTTTCACTGCCGACACCAAGCTGAACATCTCCGCGAGCTATCTGAAACCGGGATTCGCCTTCGGCGGTTCGTGCCTGCCCAAGGACGTGCGTGCTCTGACCTACCGCGCCAAAGAACTGGATCTCGCCTTACCCCTCTTCGAATCGATTCTGCCGAGCAACGACGCGCACCTGGATCGCGCCGTCGAGATCGTGCTGGCGACGGATAAAAAGAATGTTGCCATGCTCGGCCTCAGCTTCAAGGCAGCGACCGACGATCTCCGCGAGAGTCCGCAAGTGCAGTTGGTCAAGCGTCTCATCGGCGAAGGCTGCAAACTTCAGATTTGGGATGACAACGTTTCTCTCGGACGCCTGATCGGTTCCAACCGCCAGTACATCGAAACCGTGATCCCCCACATCGGTTCGCTGCTCAGTTCGAATCTGGAGCAGGTGCTCAAGCAGGCGGAAGTGGTCGTCATCGGCACTCGCGGCATTGACCGGAAGACTCTGGAGTCTCACCTGCGCCCCAGTCATTTCGTTGTCGATCTGGTGAATCTGGAAAAATCCCGGCGGCCTTCGGCGGGCACGTCCTACGAGGGATTGTGCTGGTAGTCCACTGATTCTGGTAGTCCACTGATTGACGAACAGTGACCAATGAAAATACTCTGGGTCAAAGCAGGAAAGTTGTTGCCGGTCGACACCGGAGGCAAGATCCGTTCCTTTAATATCCTCCGGCATCTGGCAAGAGAGCATGAAGTCACGCTGCTCTCTTATTACGGCGGGCGTCGTCATGCCGAGTACGAAACCGCAATCGCACAGCGCCTGCCCGGAGCCGAGACGATCTACACCGCTGCCCCCGAGGGCGCGCTGGCGCAGTCGGTGGACTACATTCTGCGCCTGCCGTCCCACGCTCCCTATGCGGTCAGGAAGTTCACGCATCCCGCAGTTCGTCAGCAAGTCGCGCGGCGCCTGAGCGATGGCAGTCTGGACGTAGCGGTATGCGATTTTCTGTCGGCATCGCTGAATTTCCCGGAGAACCCGGCGGCACCCGTCATTCTCTTTCAGCACAACGTCGAGACCATGCTCTGGCGGCGCATGGCGCAGACAGAAAAATCTGCATTGCGCAAACTCTCGTACAGTATCGAAGCCCGGAAGATGTCGCGATACGAAACGAGCACGCTGCGCAGGTTCCAGCATGTCATCGCGGTCTCTGACCATGATCGTGACGCGATGCTGACGTTATCTCCCGGCTGTCCGATCACAGTCGTCCCCACCGGAGTGGACACGGAGCAATATCAAGTCGTGCCTCCGGCTTCGGCAAGTCCTCCACTGATCGTCTTCACCGGATCGATGGATTGGGAGCCCAACATCGACGCCGTAGAATATTTCTGCCGCGAAATCTGGCCCGCCGTGCTCGCCGCGTTTCCGGACGCGCGTTTTCAGATCGTCGGTCGGAGCCCCCACCCACGCGTGCAACGTCTGGCCTCGGCCTCGGTCGAAATCACGGGAACCGTGCCGTCCGTCACCGAGTATTTGCGGTCCGCAACGGTCGTGATCGTTCCTTTGCGCATCGGCGGTGGGACGCGCCTCAAGATTTTTGAAGCGATGGCCATGGCCAAAGCCATGGTCTCCACCTCTATTGGCGCAGAAGGCTTGGACGTAACCCCCGGCCGCGACTTGCTCATCGCCGACGACGCAGCCTCGTTTGCCTCCAGCATTCTGCAACTCTTGCGCGACTCCGCTCTGCGCCGGACTTGCGAGCAAAATGCTGCCTCTCTGGCCGCACGCTATGACTGGTCGCAGATCGCCCGCCGTTTCGCAGAAGTACTCCAGGATGCCGCAGCCGGCTTTCGCATCGGGCGAAGCCAAGAGCGAGCGGCAGTTCTGCCGGTGCGGCCATGAGAGTTCTGGTGCTCGATGGCAATCAGAACCAAGCAGTAGCTTCGGTGCGCTCGCTGGCGAAAGCAGGTCACGAGGTCCTTGTAGGAGAATCGAGTTCCTGGTCAAAAGCTGGCTGGTCGCGCTCGTGCCGCGGCACGTTCCAATATCCCGATCCGCAAAAGGACGTCTCCGGTTTTCTGGCGCGCCTTTCAGAGTTGGCAAGCCAGCAACCGGGCCCTCTGTTGCTTCCCATGAGGGAAGCGACGACTCTGCCCTTGTCTGCCCATCGCGACGCTCTTGCGGCATCCGGCGCAAGATTAGTACTGCCTGCCCAGGAAGACGTTCTGCGCGCATTCAACAAGGAAGAAACGGTTCGTCTGGCGACGTCCCTAGGAATCGCAGTCCCGAAGACCACGGTCGTATGCAATCCGGAACAAGCACGAGAAGCGGGTGCAACAACCAAGTTCCCCGCAGTTTTAAAGCCCCGCAGTTCCGTCGAGACCCACTCGGATGGCGCCATGCAGGCCACCGGACGGCCCCTCTACGCCAGAAATGCCGAAGAACTCCAGGCACTCTACCTGCAAATGAGCCGCACCAGCCCCCGCGTGCTGGTACAGGAGTTTGTCGACGGCGAAGGCACGGGCTATTTCGCACTGATGCATCACGGCGAGTTACGGGCGGAGTTTGCCCACCGGCGCATCCGCGATGTTCATCCCACTGGCTCCGGCAGCGCCCTCCGCGTCAGCGTTGAACCGGACCCACACGTTCGTATCGCATCTCTCGCGATTCTGCAGGCGTTGCACTGGCACGGAGTCGCCATGGTGGAATTTCGGCAGGTCCCGGACCGTCCGCCCGTCTTCATGGAGGTCAACGGACGATTCTGGAATTCCCTACCGCTTGCCTGCTATGCGGGAGCAGACTTCCCAGCTCTGCTGGCACAGATGGCCGAAACCGGCGACGTTGAAAAGCAGAATCCATTCCGTTCTGGAGTCTCGTGCCGCTGGCTGCTGGGAGATTTTCGCCATCTTGTGGAGGTGTGGCGCGGAGCCCCGGCGGGCTACCCACGGCCTTATCCCGGACGGTTGCGCACCTTGCTGGCGGTGATGACGCCCGTGCCCGGCACCTTCCACGACAACTTTCAATGGGCCGATCCCCTGCCAGAATTGGGAGACTGGCTGAATTTTCTGGAACGCGTATTCCAGAAGGCAAGATCATAATGTGCAAAGCTCATGGGTCGGTCAACGCGGGATCACATCATGGCTAAACACGGCACCGTTTTCTTCATGTATCACGAACTGGCTCTGCCCAACCGGCCGCCGTGCCATCCCGAGCCGGGATACACGCGCTATGTTGTCCCCGCCTCAGATTTTCGAGAGCATATGGAAGATCTCGCCCATGAGGGTTGGCGTGCCACGAACGTGACCCAGGCGATGAAGTCGCTTAACGAAAGCATCACCGGAAAAAGCATCGACGGCAAAAGCGTCTGCCTCACTTTTGATGACGGCTGTGAAACCGACCTGCTCTCCGCCGCACCGATTCTGCAGGAGCTCGGGTTTAACGCCACGTTTTACATCACCATCGGATTCCTGGGCAAACCCGGATATCTCTCCGAGTCCCAAGTACGCAGTCTAAGTGAACTCGGATTTGAAATCGGTTGCCACTCGATCACCCATCCCTACCTTACCGACATCGACGACCTTCTCCTTCGTGACGAGACCGCCGGGGCAAAAGCCCGGCTGGAGCAAATTGCCGACGCATCGGTTGAACATTTTTCCTGTCCCGGCGGACGATGGGACCGGCGAGTCATCGCAGCCGTGAAGGCCGCCGGATTTCGAACCATGGCCACCAGCCGCACCGGACTGAATTTTGCGGGTACGGATCCGTTTCGACTTACCCGCGTGGCTGTGTTGAGCGGCGCTGGGGTGGAGGTTTTCAGGCGCGAGTGCCGCGGCCAGGGACTCCTCCCAACGCAGTTCAAGGAAAAATTGAGGGAAACCGCCAAGTATGTACTCGGTAGCTCAAGATACGACTACGTGCGCAGCCTGATCCTCGGTCGAGAAGAATCCGCCCGCCCGCTTCACTGATTTCTTTGGTTGTTCTTTCTTAGATTGTTCTTTGTTTCGTTGTTCTCGCAGTGGACGACGCCACGATTCGTCCCACTTCGGCCCTTGTCCCGATGCGGAACTACAGTGTGTACCTTCGTGCGCCAAATGGACAGTGCCTCTAGTTATCTATTCTCATCCCTTCGCCCTCTCTAGATTGAACTCTGACAAATAGCAATCTCAGATTCGTGAATTCAATTAGTGAGGGCCCCCCATGCGCTTGGAACCGTCCCCCGATTACCAAAACTGCAAGACCTCCATACGTTTCGTCTGGCAACTTGGAACCGCGATCCTTCTTTCGGCTTTATTCAGCCTGTGCGTCGGCTGCGCGGGAATTTCGGCGTCCGGTGCACAACCCAACCCCTCGAACGCAAAGATCAGCCTTTCGCCGTCCACGGCGACGATTTCTTCTGGCGCCCAGCAGCAATTCTCCGCATCCCTGACGCCCACTGCCAGAACGGAAAAGGCCAATTCGGCCATCTTCTGGCGTGCCAGCGCGGGGACGATCTCGCAGAGCGGCCTGTTTACCGCGCCGACCGTGACATCCTCGACCAGGGTGACTGTGATCGCCACAGGTGTGGCAGACCCGACCAGCGTCGCGGTCTCCGAAGTAACAGTGGTGCCGCAGAATAAAATTGCCATTAGTCTCTCGCCCGCCACGGCAACGATCTCGTCGGGTGGCAAGCAACAGTTTTCCGCTGCCTTGACCTCCACCAGCAACACGGCCGTCACCTGGCGCGCGAGCGCGGGAACAATCTCGAGTAACGGTATATTCACCGCGCCTTCGGTAGCCGCATCGACCAAGGTGACCGTAACGGCAACCAGCATTGCCGATGGAAGCATGGTCGCTACGTCCCAAGTCACGGTCGTGCCTCTTTCCAAACTCTTGTTCACCATCAACTCGCTGCCGACTGGAACGACTGGGAGTCCCTACAGCACGACTCTGACGGCGACAGGTGGAAACGCACCCTACCTGTGGCAGATCACCGGGGGATCCTTGCCTCCGGGCCTCTCGCTCGACAAGAACAATGGAGTGATTTCAGGAATAACTGCGCAGACTGGAACATTCAGCTTCACCGCATCAGTGACGGATGCAAGCTCCACAAGCACGAAGTCTTCGCTCGTCCTGGCGATGAGGGGCTCGACGACAGGAAATTTTGACGGCCCGGCCGAGCTTCCCCGCGTCTACGTGTCCAGTGATTTGGCCGACTCACCCGCCCCGGGCAATGTGATTTCTGTGGCCAAAGGTGGAGACTTCCAGCAGGCATTGAACAGCGCCAAGTGTGGAGATACGATCGCGCTCCAGGCCGGCGCAGTTTTCACGGGAAGCTTCACGGTCCCAGCGCAGGCCTGCGACGATGCTCACTGGATTATTGTTCGAACCAGCGCGCCCGACAGCAGCCTGCCTCCCGAGGGTACGCGGATTTCTCCGTGCTACGCCGGCGTCTCTTCGCTTCCTGGACGCCCTGCTCTGAACTGCACGTCCACGAATAACGTGCTGGCGAAACTTCAGTTTTCCGCAGTGGGGAGTGGGCCACTCATCCTGGCGAGTGGCGCCAACCACTACCGCTTTATCGGTCTGGAGATTACTCGCACTCCCGGCACCGGTGTGGTCTACAACCTTGTCTCTCACCAGCCGAACGGTGCCGCAGATCACATCATCTTGGATCGCACCTGGGTTCACGGCACAGCCCGAGATGAAACCACTCGGGGCGTCATGCTGAGCGGCACGCAATATGCCGCGGTCATAGATTCGTATTTCACCGATTTCCACTGTGTGGCCGTAACCGGCTGGTGCGGAGACTCGCAGGCGGTCGCTGGGGGCCTTGGCAGCCTCTCCACGGGACCCCTCAAGATTGTGGATAACTTCCTCGAGGCTGCATCCCAATCAGTCCTGCTGGGTGGTGGTGCGGCCACCATCACGCCTTCCGACATCGAAATTCGCCGCAACCACATGTTCAAGCCTCTGACCTGGATGGTTGGCCAACCCGGATATGTCGGCGGAGCTGATGGCAATCCCTTCATTGTGAAGAACCTGATTGAATTCAAGAATGCTCAACGCGTCTTGATCGAAGGCAATGTGCTCGAGAGCTCATGGGGCGGCTTCTCTCAGGCAGGCTTCGCAATTCTGCTGACGCCCAAGAACCAGGCGCTAGGCGGCAGCAACGTGTGCCCAATCTGCCAGGTCACGGACGTGACGATTCGCTATAGCACCATCAGCCACGTGGGCGGCGCCCTCCAGATCGCCAACGGTCTGTCTGACAACGGAGGACGCCCCTTAGCCGGCGAACGATATAGCATTCATGACCTCACCGCCGACGACATCGACCCAACAAGATACAACGGGTATGGCACCTTCGCCCAAGTCTCCATGGGCCAGGGAGCGCCAATTCTGCAGAGCATCACTATCAGCCACGTCACCGCATTCCAGCCGAAGGTTTTGTTGAATCTGGGCGACAACACCTCCATAAACCCGGCGATGACAAATCTTGTATTCACTAACAACATCGTCAACGCGGGTACATCTCCCACTCAGACAACCGGCGGGGGTCCAGCCAACTGCGCTTTTTACGGTGCGCCACTGACCTCCTTGGGGGCGTGTTTTAGTGCTTACATCTTCTCGCACAACGCCATTATTGCAACTCCAGCGAATTTCTCTCCCAGCAAATATCCTTCGGGGAACTACTTCCCCGCGTCAGCTTCGGTCGTTGATTTCGTGAACTACAACAACGGTAGCGGGGGCGACTACCATCTACAAAGTACCAGCCAGTACAAGAACGCCGGAACCGATGGCCTGGACTTGGGAGCCAACGTGGACCTGGTCGAAGCAGCGGTTGCAGGGGTGCTCTAGATCGCCAATAACGCCTTCGGAGGGCTGTGGTTTTTACTTCACCGCGGCCCTCAATCGTCACGCTCGCACCGTTGCCGCACCGGCATTAATCACCGGCATGTCAGGGACTTCCGCGTTACTACCGAATTTGCTGACCGCGTACTTTTTGCCGGACCAGGGATGATATACAATCGTTTTGGGTTCGCCCCGATCTCCGCGGCGAAATAGCCTGTTGGGGAGATTCCAAGAACACCGTTCGGTGGAAAACAGGACTCGTCGATCCCCTGTTTACGCCTTGTCCGTGCCTGGTCGTGGATCGCACGCAGAAGCTAGTGTAACTCCCCCCGAAATGAAGCTCCCCTCTCGCTACCTTGGAGGTCAGTTCTAATGGCGCGTGGCTCAGAGATCTCTGCAAACAGAGCAGAACCGATGACGACGGTGACTCGCGTGCCACAAAAACAGTCGAGTGGATTTCGACCTGACATAGAAGGCATGCGGGGAATCGCGGTGCTGCTAGTCGTGATGTACCACTGCGGAATCCCGGGTTTTGACGGCGGGTTCATCGGAGTGGACGTCTTTTTCGCGCTCTCCGGTTACCTGATCACGGGGCTCATCCTCAACGAGATCGCCCGCACCGGAAAGTTAAGCTTCCAGAATTTCTACGCTCGGCGGGCCCGGCGCTTGTTGCCAGCTGCGGGACTCGTAATCCTCAGTACCCTGCTGCTCGGCCAACTGGTCTACTCGCCGCTGGAACTGGCCCGTTTCGCCAAGTGGGGCGTCTATACCTCACTTTATCTCAGTAATTACATGTTCGTGCGCGATGCGTCGAACTACTTCGCCAGTGACGTGGCGACCAACCCCTTCTTGCACACGTGGTCCTTGGCGATCGAGGAACAGTTTTACCTGCTCTGGCCGGCGTTGATCGTTGCGGCTCTCCTGCTCATGAAGTCGCGCCGCCGGTTGGCTGTGCTGCTCACGCTGATTTCCGCTGTCTCTCTCGCATTGTGCATCTGGCTCACGCACTACCGCCAGCCCTGGGCCTTCTTCGGCCTCCCGCCTAGAGCCTGGGAGTTCGGGTTGGGCGGTTTGGCCTGCATGCTGCCGGCGGAGAGATTGGGGCCGCACCCGAGATTGACAAAACTGCTCGGCTGGGCGGGGTTGATCGCTGTTTTGGGGGGTGGCTATTTCTACTCTTCGCAGACAAGATTCCCAGGGATAGCGGGGTTGCTGCCGGTCGCAGGCACGCTCGCCACCCTGATGTCCGGAACGCCTGGAGGCCCGTCCGCATTGGCAGCGCTGCTCGGTACCCGCGCATTGCAGTACTTCGGCCGACTTTCCTATTCGTGGTATCTGTGGCACTGGCCGATTCTGCTGATGGCTTCCGTGCGCTTCCTGGATTTTACCTGGCGCGGCAAACTGATCGCAGGCGCGGTTGCGCTTCTGCTTGCCCAAATCACGTTTCTCATGCTGGAAAAGCCGGTCCGTCTCAGTCCTTTCCTCGTGGCCCGTCCAGCGCCTTCTCTGGGATTGGTTCTTCTGACTGCAGTCTCCGGAATCACGGCAGCACGGATGGTGGAAGCGAGGGCGCTGCATGCGCTTGCCGCTGGAGAACAAGCGCGCTTTTGGGCAGCCGCGAACGACTCCAGACCGTTGTTTGAAGGCAACTGCCTGACCCGTGCCGGAGTTGCGGATCTATTACAGTGCGATTATGGCGATCGTCAGTCCACGACAGCTGTTGTACTCTTCGGCGACTCGCACGCAGAGCATTGGTTTCCGGCAATGGAGCTCATTGTTAATCAGAAGCACTGGCATTTGTTTACCCTGCTCAAGGCGTCTTGCCCTGCCGCTCGCGTTCAGGTTTACAGTGTGAATTTAAAGCGTCAGGACGTGGAATGTTCATCGTGGCGGGAGGCAGCCTTGCAGCGGATTCTACAATTACGTCCAAGCCTCGTAATCCTTTCTGAGACGGACGGATTTGTTGCCAGTCGTGCTGCTCCAATAAGATCGGGAAGACCTCTTGTCCCAGCCGAGGAATGGGAAGAAGGCTTACGTTCGACGGTCTCCTACCTCGACGCGCACGGAGTGAGAACGCTGGTCATCGCTGATGTGCCCCGCGCAGGCTTCGACGTTCCGATTTGCCTGTCGCGTGCAGCTGCCCACCGTTGGGCGACTCAGGATTGCGAGCCAACCAGACAAGCTGCGCTCAACGAAGATGCGCGACAAGCCGAGAGCGCGGCGATTCGTGGACTTAAGAACGCCAGACTTGTGGACTTTGCCGACAAACTCTGTACCGGTTCGTTTTGCCAGTCCGTAATCGGCGGTGAAGTGGTCTTTAGGGACAGCAATCACCTAACCTCCAGCTTCGCGCGGACGCTTGCCCCCTTTTTGGAGCACGAAATGGAATACCTCGTGGGCGGTCGAAAAGGCATCGAACCACCTCTCGTCGCCCGATCGTCTCCAAGAGTCAGTCCTTGCAGTGAGTGAAGCGTGTTGACGAGCCTGGCCATCGTTCGCGATCATGACTGGAGAGCCGCACCGTTCCACTTCTCGAAGCGATTCGATGTCTGATAGCCTAAGTTCGAGCTTACTGCTCGACGTGGAAGATCTGAAGGGAAAGGGTTCCTGCACTATGAATGCTCCCCCCAGGTGTTTGACTGAACAAATCCTGCTCCTTCTACTGCCAGGTATTCTGACGCTCTGCCTTTGCCCTTACTGGATTGAGGTTCTTGCTTTCGGTCAAGGATCCGGCACAAACGCGTCAGGTTCCCGCAACTTCGATGGGCCGGCCGAATTGCCCAGGAGCTATGTAGACAGCTCTCTGCGCGCCACTCCTGCTCCCGGTAAGACTCTAACTGTACGTGCCGGTGAAGACCCTTCACAAGTTCTCTCCAAAGCGTCTTGTGGAGACACCATTCAATTGCAAGCGGGCGCTACCTTCGGCAACCTTCGTCTGCCAGATAAAAAATGTGACGACTCGCATTGGATAATCCTCCGCACCAGTGCCCCCGATTCGAAGCTGCCTCCGGAGGGTGCACGCTTGTCTCCCTGTTACGCGGGTGTTTCCTCCCTTCCCGACCGGCCGCCTTTGCAGTGCGCCTCTTCAGAAAACGTGCTCAGCAAGATCGAATTCAATGCGAAGGGCGGGTCCGGACCGATCCTTCTTGAACCGGGCGCGAATCACTATCGCTTGATCGGCTTGGAGGTCACGCGAGCGGCATCACGGGCGGTCATCTACAACCTCATTGGACCTGACAAGGGAACCGCCGACCACATCATCTTTGACCGCATGTGGATCCACGGAACGGCCCACGATGAGACTGTGCGCGGCATCATGCTCAGCCACCTCCGTTACGTGGCAGTGGTCGATTCCTACTTCTCAGACTTCCATTGTGTCGCGAAAACCGGCACGTGCGTGGATTCCCAAGCGGTTGCGGGCGGGTTAGGGGATGACCCCATGGGCCCTTTCAAGATCGTCAACAATTATCTCGAGGCCGCCGGCGAGTGCATCATGATGGGCGGAGGCGAAGCCACCTTCACGCCCGCGGATATCGAAATCCGCCACAACCACTTGTTCAAGCCCATGATCTGGATGAAGGGTCAGCCTGGATTCGTTGGCGGCGTCGACGGTGGTCCTTTCATCGCCAAGAACCTGTTTGAGCTCAAGAACGCGCAGCGGGTCGTTTTCGAAGGCAACCTCCTCGAACACAGCTGGGGCGGGTTCTCTCAAACCGGCTTTGCCATTCTGCTGGGGCCGAAGAACCAGGCACAAGGCGCTGGGAACATATGCCCCACCTGCCAAGTCACCGACATCACCATTCGGAACGTCAGGATCAGCCACGTCGCCAGTGGGTTGCAGATTGGGAACGGCCTGTCTGATAACGGAGGCGCCCCGAAGGATGGCGGGCGCTACAGCATTCATGACATCGTTATCGACGACATCCAACCTGACCTCTACAGCGGATTTGGCACCTTCGCCCAAATCTCCACGGCCCCGGGCGACACTCCGGCGCCACGACTCCACGACCTCACAATCGATCACGTTACGGCTTTCCCCCCTACAACGCTATTCAATTTGGGAGGCCCGCTGACTGAACCGCACATGACACGACTGTCGATTACGAACAGTATTTTTACGGCCGGCGCCAGGCCATTGAGCTCAATCGGAGGAGGGCCGCAGAAGAACTGCGCTGCCCTGCCGATGGCCAAGGGTATGCGCAATGTCTTGCACGACTGTTTCTCCTCCTACAGCTTTCACCACAACGTCCTTGTCGATGGCGGAGGAGGCTGGCCGGAGGACAACAAAACTCCCAAGAACGTCGCGGACGTGGGCTTTGCAAACTTCAAGAACGGCAACGGAGGCGACTACCGGCTATCGCCGGGAAGCAAGTTCAAGCACGCGGCGGCCGACCAGAAAGACGTGGGGGCAGATATCGACGCGGTCGACCAGGCCACACTGGGAGTCCAGTAACCACAAAGGCTCTTCCCGTATCCGCGAACCCGTCGTTATGATGAACATCTGACCCTACCATGAGAGTGCTTCAGCTTGGGCCATATCCGCCGCCACACGGTGGAGTGCAAACAAATCTGGTCGCCATCCGGTCTTTCTTGCTTAGCCGCGGCGTCCATTGCGCAGTCATCAACGTCACCCGTCACCGCAGACCAGACGCGGATGCAGTGTACTATCCGAAAGGTCCTCCTCAGCTCCTCGGCCTCCTGGCACGGCTGCAATATGACGTGATCCATCAGCACTTCGGCGGCATGCTCACCAACCGCATTCTCGCGCTGAGCCTGGCTTGCACATCACGTCCCGGCGTGAAATCGGTCATGACGTTTCATTCCGGCGGATATCCATCCACGCCGGAGGGACAAGCGCTCCGCTCAAATTCTTTCGCCGGTTTCGTGCTGCGGCGCTTCGATGGTTTGATCGCCGTGAATCCTGAGATCATGAGCTTCTTCCAGAAAATGAGGGTCTTGCCCTACCGCGCCCGGCTAATCTCTCCATACTCCTTCCTGACCCAGCAACCGCCTGGCTCACTTCCTGAGCCCCTGGCAGCTTTCTTCGCTGCGCATGAGCCGGTTCTGATTTCCGCGGGTCAACTTGAGCCCGAGTACGATCTTCCTTTGCAAATAGAGGCCATGCCGCACATTCGCGAGAAATTTCCTGACGCAGGCCTGGTCATGCTTGGATCCGGAAGTCTCAAAAATGAACTGCGGGCGAGAATCCAGCAGCAGCCTTGTGCGGAACATATATTGCTCCCTGGTGATGTTGCTCACGCGGCTACCATCGAGGCAATGTCCCGCGCGCGTATCCTGTTGCGCACAACGCTCTATGACGGGGATGCCATCTCTGTCCGCGAGGCAATGCAACTGGGTACACCCGTGATCGCTACCGACAACGCGATGCGCCCGCCCGACGTAAGCCTGATACCAAAATCAGACTTGCCCGCGCTTCTGCGTGCCATCGAGCGACAACTCGCACAACCAGCTCTCCCCAAGGAGCTGTCCCGCACCGACGAAAGTAATTTGCAGGCTGTATTCGATTTTTATCAGGATTTGCTGGCGGGCAGAAAAAGCTAGGGTCGGGATCGATCAGGAGAGAACCTCAATTCCTTCAGCCTGCACTTTCAAACCCACGACAGATCGCGGGTGACCAGCAACCTTCCCAGCGGTGTCTTCGCCTTAAGAAAAAGCTTTGTGTCGAAGTAAGCCGGGTACATGGAGCGCATGAGCCTGACGTCCGTGCGATCCTTGGTAACGCGATCTTTTGTCGCCAAAGCGTATCCAGTCTCCTCCAGCGTCTGGCCGACCAGCCCTTCAAAGACCGCGAGTTCGTCTGCGGAGTAGCCGCTCCGCCAACGTCCGATCGGGTCGAAGTCTTCCGAAGATCCGTTCTCAAACGATGTGTTCGGAGCGCTTACGGACCCAATTCCCACCCGACGGATGTGATCGTAGTCCAGGTCTTGTTCGATGAACTGGCTAAGTTTCACGAGCGTTTCTCTTGGTTGGCGGATAAGTTCCTCGAAATGGACTTCGGTGTAATCGGCGCCCAGGCAGCGCCCGTCCCGGCGCCCTTTATTTACCATCCATTCCCAGTACAGTCCAGCCGCCATCTTCGATGGCTTGCGGTCCAGCGGCAGGCGGCGGATATATCGCAATTTGTCCGTCGATAGCGCTACATCCCGCCCATCCCGAATAATGTGGATCACCAGCGCATCGGGAATCGTTTCCTTGATCCGGTGCAGGTACAGGATATGTTCCGGAGTCGTGTCAGCCCAGCGGTCGACTCCCTGCTTCATGGCGATTTCAGACATAACGATCCGCAGGAAGTCGCCACCGTTCCTGCACTCGTTCATCACTTTCGCCGCGATCTCTTGCTTGTCCAGACCGGATAGAGTAAAAAGTCGGCTCTCGTACCACGCCTCCAGCAGCTTCTTCTTGTTGGGTGCAAATGACAGGTCGCCAAATCGCGGTTCCAGCAGGTTGAACACACTCGACTCAGCCCGGTACACCGCAAAGTTCCCGGCCGACAGCAGCATGTGGTAGAGCAGAGTCGTTCCCGAGCGTACGCAGCCCAGCACGAACACGGGCGCTCGGCTTCGCGCCCGGGACTGCGGGCAGCTCGACACTGCTGGCATGCTCTGTATCATCGGCAAAAGGCTCTCAGTCTATCGAAGGCACTCTCTTGTTTCTGCCGGCTCATGGCTGCACCTGCGCGGCCGAAGGAGGCTTAAGCGCGGCGGTTTCGCGGGCGAATATGTCTGGGGCTCTGCTCGCGACTCGCCAGTTCGATCGAGCCTCCATAAAATTCCTATGCCAAAGTTCAAGCACCAACATCCGCCACAACATGCCCGAGCGGTTGCGGCGTCCGCGAACGTGTTCATCAATGAGCGACCGCACCGCCTCCGGTTTGAAGTAGCCACGCTGTAGCGTGCGAGGTTCCAGCAGCACGCCCAAAAGCTTGGTCTTCACTTCTTTCCGCATCCACTCCACCAGTGGCAACTGGAAGCCCTGTTTTTTCCGGTGCAGCAGCTCGGGTGGAATTCCGAGGCGCTCTGCCAGCTTTTTCAGAACATGCTTCCGGATCCCGGCTCGGAATTTCCATTCCACAGGAAGAGAAGTCACCCACTCCACCAGTTCGTGGTCGAGCAGGGGTACGCGCACTTCGAGCGACGTCGCCATGCTCATGCGGTCGACCTTGGTGAGAATATCGGAATTCAGATAAGTCTTGGTATCGAGATACAGCAGACGGCTGAGCCCGTCCTTCGCTGGCGCGCCATCGTAGAGCCGCTGCCATTCCACCAACGGATCAGGGAGACGCTCCGCTCTCTCCAGGAACTCCCGCGCGAACAAGTTGCGCTCGCGATGCAAGGCCGGCAAAAATGAAATTCCATCCAGGTAACGATCACGATCATTCAGCGATGCGTTCCATGCGAGGTTTTTCCCGTAAATTCCTGCCGGGATCAATCCATGAATTCGATCCCGGTAGATCGGCCCCAGCCAGCGCTGCAACGGATCGAACTTCGGCCGCTCCATCGCCACCAGGTAGCGGTCGTATCCGGCAAATAGTTCATCCCCACCGTCGCCCGAGAGTGCGACCGTCACCTGCCGTCGCGCCATCCGGCATACGTAATAAGTTGGGAGCATCGAAGAATCCCCAAACGGCTCCTCCATCATCCCCGAAAGATAGGTCAGCGTTTCTTCCAGATCCGGCTCGAGCACGAACTCGTGATGGTCGGTGCCGAAACGCTCGGCGACCAGACGCGCATATTCCGATTCGTCGAACTGCTCCGCTCGGAAACCGATGGAAAACGTCTTGACCGGCTTGGCGCTGGTGCGCGCCATCAATGCCACAATGATGGATGAATCCACTCCTCCGCTCAGCAACGCCCCCAGAGGCACATCGCTGATCAACCGGATGCGGACCGATTCTTCCAGCCGATGTTCCAACTCTTCCAGACAATCATTTTCGCTGAGTGGCGGATGCGTTCCGTATTCGGGCAGATCCCAGTACTGGCGAATCTTCATTTCACCGTTACGGAACTCCATCACGTGCCCCGCGGGCAATTTACGGATGCGCTGAAAAGCGGAGTGCGGATCGGGGATGTATCCGAAATAGAAGTACTGGAGCAGACCCTCGGAATCGACCTCCGCCAGTTCTGGATGCAAAGCCAGAATCGTCTTGATCTCTGAACCAAACAGCAGCCGGCCCTGATGCCAAGCGTAATGCAGCGGCTTCTTGCCCAGCCGGTCCCGCGCAAGCAGCAGCGCATCTTGCTTAGTGTCGTACAGCGCTATCGCAAACATGCCACGGAGCTTTTTGACGCAGTCCGCTCCCGTCTCTTCGTAGAGGTGGACGATGACCTCGGTATCGCTGTGCGTGTAGAACTGGTGACCCCGGCCTTCCAGTTCGCGGCGTAGTTCTGGAAAGTTGTAGATCTCCCCGTTGAACACGACCCAGACTGTGCGGTCTTCATTGTGAATCGGCTGCTTTCCGCCGGCCAGGTCAATGATGCTGAGCCGCCGCATTCCAAGTCCCGCTGGACCTCGCGCGTAAATCCCTTCATCGTCAGGTCCCCGGTGGACAATCGTCTGACACATCCGATGCACATCGCCAGCGTCGATGACATCTCCCTTCTTCCCGACGACGCCGGCTATCCCGCACACTGGCTGATCTCCTTTTCATCACTCGAAGTAGGCGATATCGGCGACAAGGGCCGGCGCCCCTGCACTGCGATGGGCTGTTCGATGACTCTAAGATCGTCCAATCCGCAACTCTCGAACCAGCGGAACACTTCCTCGTATGTATGCTTCGACTGGTACCACGGTGAATACCAATCGAATGTGTCGAGGATCCGCCAGGTGCGATCGGGATGGAAGGCCATGGGGATCGCGTACGCTAGCGCCCCGCTGGCCGGTCGGCCGACGAGGGGAATCTTCCGAAGCACCTGATGAATTCCATAAAGCGGAACCACGCCATAGCACAGCCTGTGCAACAACCTCGGCGACATTCGCCGCGTTATCTTTCGGTACACGTCGCTCATCTTATACCAGTTGTTGTATCCGCTGTAGAGCCAGATGGCGATTCGGCCGCCCGGCTTGAGCAATCCGGGCAGCATCTTAAACGCGCGCTCGCAATCGGGAGTGTGATGAAGCACTCCAATGCTGTAGATGAAATCGAAGCTCTCGGGGGCAAACGGAAGATGAAAAACATCCGCCTGGAATATCGTCGCCTCGCGGCCAGCCAGGTTGCGCGCCGCGACCTCTGCCGCCACGCTTAGATCAACTCCCACCACGTGTGCTCCCCAGCGTGTGGCCACGTCCGCGAAGCGCCCCATGCCGCATCCCACATCCAGCACCAGCTTGCCCGCGAGGTCCTCGGGACGGAAACCAGTGCGCCGCCGGAACGCTCGCTCCGAGCGCTGGCTCTCCTTGGTATCCAACTGGGTGCGCGCATGCACGTGCCACTGGAAGCCAAAACTTCCGGCATATTGTTGCTTGTCCACGAAGCGAATGACGCCTGTCAGCTGCGAATATTTCTTGCCGCAGCTGAGACAGACGACCTCATTTCCCCGATGTTCGAGGTGGCCACGACATGAGAGACACCGGAGCACCGACAAGACTTCGTCAGCGACTCCAGACCGGTTGCACTCTGGTAATCCTGTCATAGGTTGTTTTGCTCGCACTCTGCCACCCGCTCTCGGTAAGCGGTTGGCTGGTGATCCGCAACATGGCACAGGTGTAACCCACCATGAAATACGGATACAGGTTGTACTCGGTAGAGGCGAAACATGCCCCCGCGAGATACGCCGCAAGCCCCGCCCACAGGGCCTGCGTGAAAAGCCTGAGTTCTGGGTCCTCCCGATACCGCTGCGATTTCCGAATTTCTCTTATGTTCTTGAATGCAGCCCACATGGCCATCAGAAACAAAACGAGACCGGGTATGCCGACCTCCGCGGCCAATTCCGTATACGTGTTGTGCGCTACGTACCAGCCCTTGTCCACTAGCAAGAAACAGCCTGGGCCCACGCCCACCAGCGGATGCGTTACCGCCGTAATAATGCTCTTTTTTAACAGAGTCTTCCTCGCTTCGAGAGAGCCTTTGTCGCCCGAACCTTCAATATTTCCGAGAACAATGCTCTCGACGCGCGCTCGATAATGTGAGGTCGATAGGGCTGCGCCCAGACCTAAAACCAAAGCCACAACCGTCACCACCACAATGGAGCGGCGCTTTCCCTTAATTCCGTATTCCCAGACGCAAACCACAACGCTGATAAGAAGAGCCAACAGTCCACTTCGCGAGTAGGTGAGTACGACGCCCAGACCCATGAGCCCCAGCGCCATCGCCCACAGTGCCTTCTTCCAACCACGAGCGTGCAGCAGAAACACCAGGCACAATGGAAAACTGATTGCGATGTTAATGGCCAGGTCGTTGGGATTCTCCAGAATGCTTTTCTGGATGCCCTCCAACCGACCGTCCCGGTAGTGACGAAGTGTGATGGAAAAAAAAGTCACCAGCGCCACCGCGCTCACCTGGATCCAGAGCAACTTCCGTAGCTCCCGTAGGGTAACTACAGCCATACTGATCAACATGGTCACCACGACAGCTTTGGAGAACTTATCCGTAACAGTCGAAAACGCGCCGCCCCTCCACAGAGCAAATGGGATACAGATCGCCATTTGAATCAGCAGCAGCCAGAGGATCTTGACCGCTGCTGGCACCTTGGCTTTGCCTCCGCTCATCATTCCGGTCAGAAGTGCTACCAATCCGAGAACGCCAGCAATCTTCGCCATCGGAATGTATCCCAGCCACGGGATAAAATCTTCGGGCCGGTAATAGTAAAGCGCCGACAATGCCACTAGGGCGCCGAAAACAAAGGGGCGCCGCTCACCGGAAGTGAGGGACTCAGCCCGTGGTACCCAGACGGCGGATTGTTTTCTACCTCTCGCCCATGCGGTCTGCATTGTCATTCTTATACACCAGCCAATCCTCGTGTGTTTCACCGTTCGCGTGGACAATATCCGTGAATGTCAGACACGCCTCTCTCAGTAGCCTCTCGTTCCACCCAGCGCAGAACTCCTGCGACAGATGCCCCCAGGTCATTGCGGCGCTGCGCTGAACTTGCCCAGAGGAACTACGATGTCATGCTTTAAAGTCAGCATCTTAATGCGAAGGAATTTTTCCGTCGGCGGCGTCCATCTGAGATTCCGGAAAACCATCAGCTTCATGTTATGCGCCGGCAAGTCCGTTCCCTCAATCGGAAACACTCCCAGCGGCTCGAAGTCGGACGTCCCGACCAATTCCCGCAACAGTTTCTGCGACTCAAAACGCATGGGCTCTCCCTGCGACACAACGACAAAGCGAATTCCGTAGCATCGGATTAGATCCTTGATCTCCTCCGCAGTATGCACCAACTCAACCGTGCCACCGCCCTTCTTGATTCTGTCCGCATACAACGCCTTGCGCAGCACCATGAATCGGCGACCGGCATCCTCGGATCGAATAAAGAAAATAAAATCGCCGGGAAGATAACCGTCGTAAAGGATGATGCCCGACTTCTCTTCCACGACTCGCCGCGCGGCGCTGGCATAACCCGAAACGTATGGCCTATGAAACGACCAAGCGCTAGCTAGCATCACACCCAAAACGCATAGCGCCGCCCCTGCTGCGACGACACGCATAACCGGACTGCGGAAGAAACAGGTAAGGCACCCAGTAGCGAAATAAATGAGCGGCGGTATCCAATAAATCGCATACCGCGCCTCCTTGTGTCCAATCGCCGTAAACGTCAAGTAGCACGCTGCAATCCAGCTCAGCATTAGCAGTAGGTTCTGAGGACGATCCCACGAGCGACTGGTCACGATTCCCAAAATGCTCAACCCCAGAAGCACCCAGCCCAGATGGCCGGGCAATGCTTGCAAATAAAACAGCAACTCTTTCGCTCGCGATGCCGACTGCGTCGCCTGCCCGAGGTCCATCTCAATTGTCTTCCAATGCAAGAAATAGACAAGGGTGTAGAAGGGAGCTATCAGCACCCCGCATAGGACCACAGCCCGCAGGACTTCAGCCTTGAGAAAAAGTCGCCATCCCTTAAGCGCCAATCCTGAAAACAGACAGAAAGCTATGAGGTAAACCGCGTTCTGTTTCGTGAGTAACGCCGCGGCAGCCACGAGACCAAAGAGATACACATCTAGCTTTTTCCCGCGCCGCAGGTATCGAGCCCAGAAGAACGTAGCCGTGATACACAAAGCGAGTACCGGCATCTCCAGCATCACGGTTTTTTCAAAGAGCAGGATGGAAGGTAGCAAAGCCAGCCACGCCGTGGCGAGGGCTGCCGTCCAATCATTTTGCAGCTCTCGAACCAGCAAGAACCAAAAGGTTAACGCCAAAAGGGCAAACAACAAGATCGCCAGCCGCGCTGCAACCACGTTGGGCCCGAGGCTCAGGAAGAATAATCCCTCCGCAAGATAGAAGAGAGGTGGCCAGTGCAGCACCCCCGAGAGTGCTGGATACTGGGCGTAGTATTCAAAGGTGTATTGCACGGGGTGACTCAGAGGAAGATCGCGGATCGCATCGGCAACGAACAAGCCCGTCACCGCGTGCTGCGTCTCGTCTACGTTGTAGCTGAACTCGCCGACGTGGATTCCCCGCACGATGATCACCGACGAAACCGCAAGCACGACAAGAAGCAGAACGCTCGAACGGTGCGTCCAATGACGATCTCGACAACGCGAAGACACCGCTGCCGGGGCTTCGACTACACTCGCCATCAAGGCCTCCACGCTGCTTTCCGGCCGGTTACAAAGTGTGCAAAAGCCACCACTGCCGCCGTGTTCAGGAGCACAAATGTAAACGCCGCATCTGCCACCCGACCGATCGACCCGCGCGTCAGGTGAGCCGGAGCCAGCGCACTCAGGAAATAAAATCCCAACTGCAGGACCAATGTGATGCGATACATAGGTTGCTGCAGAAACGCCGATGCCACTAACATTCCTGCGAGTGCAAAGGGTGAAATCAGTCTCATCAGCTTGTGGCTCACAAACTCAAACCGCGCAGGATTCTCCTTCATCAATAGCCATGGCGCCAGCTGCAGCAGCTGGTAGTTCCCGTTCAGAGTCCTCACCTTGCGCGCAAATTCCCGATCTCGTCCCAAGTCAGCCATGTCCCAGGCGCGCGCTCGTGGATCAAATACAACGCGGTATCCCCTGCGCAACACACTCATCGGAATGAAGACATCATCCAGGATGGTGTCTTCCGGCACGTCCGGCAGCAGGCTCCGCCGAGCAGCGTACAACGCTCCCGTTACTCCAATCACGGATCCCGACTGCGCCTCCCACTCCCGGATTCGCTTCTCCACTCGCCAGTACAGCCCTAAGCCACGGTTAGTCTCGCCTTCTGACGGATCTCCGAGCATCAGTTCCCCGCTCACCGCGCCGATTTCCGGGTCGGCGAAGTTCTCCAGCAGCAGTCGAACCGCGCCGCGCTCGATGGTTTGGCGGACATCAGTGAAAACCACGATGTCTCCCTGGACAAGCCTGATTCCATCATTCAGCCCACAAGCCTTTCCCCGCGCCAACTGGTTGCACACCACCTGCACCCGCGAGTCGCGCACTTGTTCCCGGAGAATCGCGTCGGTTCTGTCCGTCGAGCCATCGGAAACGACCACGACCTGCAAGCGGTCCGCTGGATAGTCCAACTCCAGCAGGTTGCGAATCTTCTTCGCCACCGTTGGTTCCCCATTGCGAACCACCATCACGACCGACACGAGCGGCTCACAAGTCCCCCGCCGCACCGGACACGGACGCCACCGTCCTCTAAGCCACAGCCAAACTGGGTAGCCCACGTACGTGTGCAGGACGATCAAGGCTGATGCCCAAAACACCACGGTCATTTCGCTCCCCGCCCCAGCAGAACAATCTTGACGGTTTGGAACCAGATCAGTAGGTCCAGACCAAGCGAGGCGTTCTTGATATAAAAAAGATCGTATTGCAGCTTTTCCAGAGCATCCTCGCGCGTGTTGCCGTACTTGTACTTTACCTGTGCCCAACCGGTAATTCCCGGCCGCACCATATGGCGGACTCCGTAATAGGGGATCTCTTTGATCAGCGATTCCACGAACTCGGGCCGTTCCGGACGGGGACCCACGAAGTGCATGTCGCCCTTGAGCACACACCACAGTTGGGGAATCTCATCCAGCCGCGACGATCGCAAGAACTTCCCGACCCGGGTAATGCGCGGATCGTCGTCCGCAGCCCATGTAGCGCCCGTGTCGGCTTCCGCATCCTGACGCATGGTACGAAACTTTAAGCAATAGAAGGTTTTGCCATGCTTACCCACACGCATTTGGCGATAAAGTGCCGGACCTGGCGAGCTCGCTTTAACCGCGAGCCATATGAGAGGCAGCAGCGGCAGCGACAGCACCAGTCCGACCAGCGCCACAGAAAAGTTCAGCACCCGGCGCACCAGCCGGAAGAAATCACTGAAGCGGAATCCATCGGCGAAAATCAGCCAGCTTGGATTCAGGTGTTCGACCTCGATCTTTCCGGAGATTCTCTCCAACCAGTTGGTCGCATCTTCCACTTTGACGCCTTCCTGCCGCAGCGTCAGCAATTCGTCCATTGGGAGCTTCTCGCGGCGCTCCGGCATCGCCACGATGACCCGGTGCACGCGGCTCTGCTGCACCAGCTCCATCAGGTGCCCGGCTACGGCGTCGCGATTGACTTCCCCCTCGATGTTCCCGGTCCAACCCGCGACTTCAATGCCCAATTCCGGGCACCGCCGCAACCCATTCACTACTCGCTGCGCCCGATCTCCCGTCCCTAACACATACACCCGCTCACGGAAATAGGGCCGTTGCACCAGCCAGGAATACGATACCCGCCAAACGAAAAGTGCAACTGTCAAAACCCCCAATCCCCACGCGACTCCGGGGAGAAAATCGTGGCCTAAACTTCGGTAAACCAAAGCAACCGTGGCAAGAGAAAACGCCACCAACCCCAGCACCATCAACAGCCGGAAGGTCAAATCCCATTTGTCGCCCAGGGCGTCAGAGTCGTACAGATCGAACCCGTGAGATAGCAGCAGCACGATCACCGTTACACCGAAAATCTTCACGTACCCGCCGTCGACGTTGAGCACGATCCAGCTTGTCTCCGGGTTCCGCCACCATGTCGCCAAGAGGAAGGAAGAGCCTACGACCAGGGCCTCCACCACCAGCAGCACCAAGGTCCGTACCGGATAATAGACATTGAAGAGCCGAATCACTTCCCCCCCTATGCCTTGGTCGTGGTTGCTTTCTTCTGGTAAGACTCGTAGTAGTAGCGCGCGTACGGTGCCGCATCCCCGCTGGTTCCGTTTAGCACGACGCCTAACAGCGCCTGATCGGGGAATTCCAGGCGAGCCTTGCGGGCCACGTCGGACGGGGTCGCATTCGAGCGCACCACCATCAGCACTCCATCGCAAGCCTTGGCCAGGATGCTGGCATCAGAGACCGGGATGGCCGGCGGGGAGTCCATGATGATCCAGTCAAACAGTGGCTCGAGCCGCTGCAACAGGATCTTCAGCCCTCCATTGCCCACCAGTTCCGCGGGATCCGCTATGCCCGTACCGCTGGGCATGAAGAACAAGTTCTCCATCGGTCCCCGCTGGATGATCGAAAATTCATCGTTTCGCCCCTGCAGGTACTCGGAGAGACCCGGCCCCGGAGTCGTACCCAGCATCTGGTGCAGCCTCGGCCCGCGCAGATCGGCATCGATCAGCAACACGCGGCGCCCGTGCTGGCGCACGATTACCTGCGCCAGGTTCGCCGCCGTGAATGACTTGCCCTCCTTGGGCAGAGCGCTCGTCACCAGCAAAGTCTTGAGCGTCATCTTCTCCCGCAGATGGTAGAGCCGCGACCGCAGGGTGCGAAACTCCTCCGTACCCCGCGCATTGTCATCCCCGTTCATGAACAACATCGTCGTCATGTCCGGGGTCCACTCCGTCTGCGGGCACCTGGCCAGCAGAGTATCGATGCTGAGAGGGCTGGCGAAGGCCGGCATCCCCAGGTGTGCCGCCGCCCCCGCAGACGATGACGCCGCAGCCGGACTGTCCGTAAACACCGGCTCGTCGGTTACGGGCGTGTTGACGTAGCTCGGCGGCACCTCGCCTCCCTGGTTCGCTGCCCGCTCCTGCTCGGCTTTCTTTAACGCTTCATGAATACGGCTCATAGTTTCCTTTCGTTGGGAAGGTCTTTGTCTTCCTCGCGCAGGCGGTCGGCCAGCGTGGCCAACGACCGCAACGCATCGACTAAATCGAACTTGCCTGGATTCGGACTGGGCGCCGATGCCGGCGTCGCGACCGTGCCGGACGTGGTGTTGTCGCCCAGATCGAAATCCCGCGCCACTCCATCCACCACATTCGCCTCGATGATCTTCTGCTGATCCACGAAGGCGCTCACCAGGCAGTGCTCGCACAGCAGGTTGATCACGCGCGGTATCCCCAGCGCGTAGCGGTGAATCGACACCAGCGCCTGGGGTTCGAAAATCTGCTGGCCATTCGACCCCGCAATCCGCAACCTCTGCTGCACATACGCCTTGGTCTCGTCCAGGGTCAAGGGATGAGTCTTCGCCCGCAGCGTCAGGCGCTGCCGCAACTGCCGCAGCTGCGGCTGCTTCAGCTTCTGTTCCAGTTCGGGCTGCCCCACCAGAACGATCTGCAGCAGCTTTTCCGTGAAGGTCTCCAGATTGGTCAGCATGCGGATCTCTTCCAGCACTTCTTCCGAGAGATTCTGCGCCTCATCGACGATGAGCACGGCCGTCTCCCCCGCCCGGTACCGGTCCAGCAGCCAGTTGTACAGCCGCAACAGGATCTGGCTCTTGGCCTTCGAGTCGCAGGGGATGCCGAAATCCGCCATCATGTAATCCAGAAACTGCGGCGTGTTCAGACGCGAATTGAAGATGAACGCGGTGGCCACCTGCTGCAGACGCAGCCACTCCAACAGCTTGTTGATGAGCGTCGTCTTGCCTGTGCCCACTTCCCCGGTGAGCAGGACAAACCCTTTGCGGCTCTGGATTCCGTATGTCAGACACGCCAGCGCCTCTTCCGTGTGCCGCGTCAGAAACAGATAACGCGGGTCGGGATTGACGTTGAACGGGTTGGCTCGTAGTCCGTAAAACTCTTTGTACATAATCGTCCCTGGAACCTGCTTCGCTTAAACTCCGACCGTTTCCTTGTTTTCGTCCGGGTGCTTGTTCCGATTCCAGAACTTGAACTTGGCGTTCTTGTTCTCCACAACCGTCAGGCCTATCCAAGGCACCGAAACCAGCATGGGCAACTCCAGAGCCGCCTCGGCGTCCGCCTCGGTGCGAATGGAGTTGTCGCGCAACTCCAGCCACATGGCCAGCCCGCCTCCCAGTACCAGCCCAGCCGCCAACCCACCAGCGGCAAACAGCAGCCGGTTGGGAAAACTTGGCGAGTCCGGCAAGGTTGCGGAGTTTACGATCAACATCCGCTCACCTTCCGACTGATTGGTCATACTTACGGTCAAATCGGCCTGGCTCTTGTCGGCCAGCAGCGCCTCGTATGCCTTTCTCCCGCTGCCGTAGTCGCGCATCAGCGCGTTATACTGTTCTTCGACAGCCGGGGTCAGCGTTACCCGTCCTTGGTACACCGCGATCTCTTGCTGGTACCTCTTCTGGTCGCGCGTGGCCGCTGCGATCAGGTCCCCGTACTGGTGAACCTGCAACCTTAACTGGCGAATCTCGGGCGGTTCCATCGCCGAAGCCTTATCACTGCTAGTGTCGGTAGCATTCGACGACGCCTTGTTGATCTCCGCCAGCTTCTTTTTCACTTCGGCGATGTCGGCTTTGGTCTTGATCACATCCGGATGGTCTTCGGTGTAGCGCGCCTGCAAACTCAGCAACGACGACTGCAAGTCAGACAGCTGTTTCTCCAGAGTCTGTGGATTGGTCGAGGACTGTGTCGATTGCCAAGCCGCCAGCTGTTGCGCCAGCATCGACTCGGTGTACGCCCGGTCCTGCTGCGCTCGGTTCAGCGTCTGCGTGTTCGCTTCCAATTGCGAATTCAGGCCCGCCAGGATTTTCAGGTTGTTCTCTTCGTCTCCCGGGAGCTGTCCCCCATTATGCTTCTTGAAGTCCGCCAGTTTGGAATCCAGATCGTCCAAATTGCGCTTGGCGTCTTCCAATCCCTTGCTCAACACGCTAGTCGTACCCGCCGCTCTGTCCTGCATATACACAAGGTTTTTCTCAAGCACCAGGGATGCCAATGAGCTGCATATCAGCTGCGCGTAGCGCGGGCTCGAGTCCGTACAGCTCATCTTGAAAGCGGGCTCTGGGCTTCCCTGGCCGGGCTTCCTTTTCGCAGAGCTGGTCTGGGAAATGTCAGTAATCACGGTCTCGACTGCAAGCGTCTTGCCTGCTGCAATGCCCTCGATCGCCTCATTGATGCTTTGTTCGCTTTTCTCGGTACCGTAGATTTTCTGCAACATCTGCCTTAGGGTTGACTGACTTGTCGCCTGCGCCAGCAGCGTGTTCATGCGTGCCGACGGATCTTCCGTAGCCACCGGCTGCACCATGGTATCCGGCACCTTCTGCCCTTCCACCAGGATAGTCGTCTCCGATTTGTATGCTGGGGTGAAGGCATACGAGACCAGGAACCCCACCAGCGGCGCAATCAACGCCGGAATCAGGATCACCTTCGCCCGCCGGCGCAACATCGCCAGATAATCGTCCATCGTTAGTTCGCGATTCTGAATCATCTTCGTGTTCCTTCTGGCCGCATCGGCTTGCTGCGCGCGGCCCCTCGAAATCAATCGATCCGGATCGGCCGGGGGGTCCAATCCAATCCAAACGTCACCACATTGCGGTTCGAAATGCGGTTGCACGCGGTGGTTCCCGGACAGTACGATTGGTCAAACCAAAGCTCATTGAACTGGTAACTGGCATAACCGTGAAAGCTGCGTCCAAACGCGCGGTGCACGCCCCCGCCGATGAATCCATAACTGTAGGCCGTCGCGTTGTTGGCCGGACAGGGCGGCGGCGCGCTGCTCGGGGATTCGCCGGCGCATTCGGTCAATTGCTGATAAGACAATGGTTGCACCCGGCTATTGTGCGAATATCCGATGTCGGTGAACGCGTCCCAAACCCTGGTGAGGGGACGATCCGCAGTCAGGCGGACTATGTCGCTTTGTGTTCCCGCAAACAAGCCTGCCCCGCTAGTCTCGACCCGTTGATACGTCAGAGTCAGCGACGTCTTGGGGAACTTGTAGCGCAGGCGAGCCTGAGCCGCTACCCCAAGTTTCGTGTTCTTGATGGTTGTCGGCACCAACGTATCCCCCGCCAATAAACACGCAAAACCTGTGAGGCTCGGATTGCTGCACACCGCACTTTGCGTATCGATAAGAGTGATCTGTGGCCCGGCTCCGAGCAGTAAATCCATACGTCCTGAAATCCGGTGTCCGTACAGTCCCTGGATCACGTGGGTATGAAATGCCGTTCCCTGGACCGAAAAATCAAGCCCTTGATAGCCGTAGACCAGCGCGATCTGGGTATGCGAAGTGAGGATACGGTTGTATCCCACCTGAGCCGACGTCTGCGCACTGCCGATGAAACTGGTGCCCGTATAGGCGCTTCCGTAAAAATGAGTGAAGGCATACCCTCCGGCTACCGTGATCGCCGACTTAGGTGTGAGATTTTCGGAGATGTCCGCTAGGCTCACGTTCAAGATACGTGGCGCAAGTCCCAGCGTTCCCAGGGTGGCGCCGTTGGCGAAAATGCCAAAAGACGTGGTCCCCAGCGACGAGATCCCCTGCGAGCCCAGCGAACCATAGGAAGATCCAAAGTTGCCTTCGGGCAGATAGCTGAAGCTGTCGCGCACCGACAATTGCCCTCGCTTCCAGGAGATCTTCTGGTCAACATCCATCTGCTGCAGTAATTTCAGGCCTTCTCCGGGCAGGTCGTAGTAACCGACACCGCCGATGTAATCCAGTCCCAGGTCGTAGTTGCTCCACAAGCGTCTCAACGTCAGGCTTCCCAGCGCGCGACTGACGGAGTTGAACGACCCGCCCCCCAGTGTATTGGCGACGTTCGAGTCCGCCGATTCGCTGATCGTCGCGCCCGGCTGCAAGTAGCTCAACGGTGCCGCGTGCGGCTCCAGAGACGGCAGATCCAATCCCGAAAGCGGCGGATTCTCGCTGATGGGAGGCGGCGCGTTGTCCTGGCCGTACGCGGGGATGGGCTCCTGCTGGCCGCTCTGGGGCGCCGGCTCCGTCGCTGGCGGCGTGGAACTGTCTTGCGCCCACGCTCCAGTCAGCGCGCAGGCCAACATACCCAGCATCCAAATGTTCTTACGTTTCCTCATCGCGTTCCTTACGGGACCACCAACGTGTCGCCCGGCTTCAGGGCGATGTTCTGTTCGGGATGATTCCCCTTGATCACTTCCTTGTAATTGAACGGTAACTTCTCCTGTTTGCCGTTCTCAGTCCGCAACAGGTAAATCCCTTTGACGTTGGCGAATTGCGTAAAACCGGCCTGCGACAGCGCCTGCAGCATGGTCATGTGCGGCAATAACACCATCGGACCGGTGTGCAGAACTTCCCCCGATACAAAAATGCGCCGGCTGTTCATCGCCGTCACCACCACGGTCACGCGCGGATCGGCAATGTACTTCTTCAGCTTCTCGGTCAGCGAATCCTTCAATTGCAACGGCGTCAGCCCCGCAGCCGTGACGTCGTTCAGCAAGGGCATCGAAATCTTCCCGTCCGGACGCACCGGCAGCGTCTCCGATAGGTCCGGCTCCTTCCAAACCGAAATGTGCAACGTGTCGTCGGCTCCGATCACATAATCGGAAGCAGCCTGGGCCTCCGGCGACTGCGCTGTCGCGGGCGGCTTGTCGCTCTTGTCGGCATCGGTCTTGCCCGTGCCAGTCGCCTGCGCCACTAGCCCCGCCGCCAGCAAACCCATCCCCATCAACACTGCCAGTCTCATGACTTTCTTCATAACTGTCTCCACAGAGCTTAGGACGCTCCGTATCCTTCGAACCCGATTTGCTTCAACTTGTAAAGCAACGCCTTGTAGCTGATCTGCAGTTCTTCCGCGGCCCGCCGCCGGTTCCAGCGCGTTCGCGTCAGCGTGTTCAGGATCAGTTCTTTTTCCGCTTCGCGCGAGGCTGCCCTCGCCGCCGCCTTGAGCGAAACTCCCGCCCCGTTGTTGCTGGCCTCGGGCTTGAGCAATAGAGCGCGCAGACCCCCGAGCGCCACGTGCTCATCTCCCAGAGCCACCAACACGCGGGAGGCATCTTCCAGTTCCCGCAAGTTTCCCGGCCACGCATAATCCAGAAATAGACGCAGCGTCTCGGCGCTCAGGTCGGGAACGCTGTGGCGGAAATCCCGCGCGTACTTGCGCAGGAAATGTCCCATCAGGAATGGGATGTCTTCTTTCCTCTGGCGCAATGGAGGCAGCCGCAGACACACTCCGCTGATGCGATAGTAGAGATCCTCGCGCAGCCGGCCCCGCTTGAGTTCGACTTCCAGATCGCGAGCGCTGCCACAGATAAGCCGCGCACGATCGCTGCCGGCGGCGCCATTCCCCGCCGATTGCGGCATCACTTCCAGCAGTCGCGCCTGACACTCCGCACTCAAATCCGCCAGTTCTTCCAGATAGATCGTTCCCGCACTCGGCTGCGCCCCTTCGTTTTCCCGCCCTTGCAGCGGCTCCAGATCCTCCGTCCTCAGGCCGGAACATGGAATCCGGCGGAACGGTTGCGCACTCCGTCGCGACATTTGATGAATGCGTTGCGATGTCGCGTGCTTGCCCGCGCCACGCTCGGCCAGCAACAGGACCGGAACATCACTCTGTGCCAGTTCCCGGATCACGGCCTCCACCGGCCGCATGCTCGCACTGACACCTTCGACAAACGCGAGCCCCGCCGGTTCAGCCGGTGCGCCGTCTACATCGCCTTTTGCATTATTGGGCAATAAATTCCCCATTTTTACTTTTTCCGGTTGGCGACTGAGGTTACCCGAGCGTGTCAGAATCCCCACAGCCCTACGAGCACGAGGATTGCCACTGTCGTAACTCCGGACTGACGAAAACAAGAATTCTAACAAATTCAATGTTTTAAGTCACTTACATGCGAAACGTGCCACTCCAAAGGGGGATAAACCGGGCATGGGTCACTCTCATGGTCAAACAGCACTAGAGACTTGTGGGAAAACTTTTTCTCACTTGCACGTGCTTTTCATTTGCCGGGGGGGGCTCGTTGAAATCTGATCCAACAGCCTTGCCCGCGCTTCATCGTGACGGAGGAAGAGCCTGGCTCCAAAGATATTTGCCCCAACCTCGAGGCGGAAAGTTACCGCAGTAAGCGACTCGGTGACTGGAGTTTGCGTTCGTTGCGCCGCCATCTCGGCGCAGTGAGCGACATTCGTCGGGGATCATCCATCCCGATAGTTCAATTTGACATTGCATGATCCGTCAAATCTCGCTTATGCTCAGTGTTCCCCCAATGAATGACTGGCGTCTGCCCCTGGATCAGCTGGCGCCCTGCGAACGTGTCCCCGAACCCGCGCAAGGAAATCTCGTGGCTGCAACTTGCGGTCATCGCCGCCTTGTTGCTCTGGCTCTACGGTCCTACCCTCGCCCACCTCGTCGGCCAGTGGTGGCACGATCCTAACTTCTCTCATGGTTTCTTCGTACCGCTGTTCTCCGGCTTCGTGGTCTGGCAGGAGCGCGATCGCCTGGCCCGCACTCCAATGCTGCCCTCGTGGTCTGGTCTGGCGCTTCTCGGTGTCGGTCTTTGCGTCTTCATCGTCGGTCAACTGGGAGCGGAACTCTTCCTGGCCCGCTCATCCATGTTGCTGGTCCTGGCCGGCTTAATCGTGCTCTTCCTGGGATGGAGTTATTTCCGAGCGCTGCTGTTTCCCCTGGCGTTTCTGGTTCTGATGATCCCCATCCCCGCCATCATCTTCAACCAGATCACCTTCCCCCTGCAGTTGCTGGATTCGCGCCTGGCGGCCGCCGTCCTGCCCTGGCTCGGCGTGCCCGTGTTCCGCGAAGGCAATATCATCAACCTGCCTTCAATGCCACTGAATGTGGCAGAAGCCTGCAGCGGCATACGCTCGCTCATGTCACTGACCACGCTGGCAATCATTTATGGCTACCTGATGGATCGCAGAACATTGGTGCGCGTTCTGCTGGCGGTTGCCTCCATTCCTATCGCAGTCGCCGCCAACAGCCTGCGCATTATCGGCACTGGCCTTCTTGTGGAGTACTGGGACGCGGACAAAGCAGAAGGCTATTTCCACGCTTCCTGGGGAGTGTTCGTCTTTGTGATTGCTCTCGTCATGATGTATCTTCTGCACCAGACCATCTGCGTGATCTGGCCCGAAGGGGAAACGGAAGAGCCGTGAGACTGCGTTTCATTTGCGCGACGGTTTTAATCGGGCTGACGGCCATTCTGCTCCACGGCCGCAATGAAGATGTCCCGAAGGGACCGCCCCTCAAGTCCTTTCCTCAGCAGCTCGGCGCCTGGAGTGCGACCGACCTGACCATTGATCAAGAGACTCTCGACGTTCTGGGCCCCGGCGACTTTCTGCTGCGTAAGTACTCCCAGCAGGCCGACACGGACTCCACGGTGAATCTGTACATCGCCTACTTTCCCAGCCAACGCGCGGGCGATACGATTCATTCTCCAAAGAACTGTTTGCCGGGCGCAGGATGGCTGCCCGCCGAAAGTGAGCGTATCGCGCTCGCTCCGCCCGGCCACGTTCCCTTCCCCGTAAACCGCTATGTCATCACCAAGGGAGACTCCCGCTTGCTGGTCCTGTACTGGTATTGGGCCCATGATCGCGGAGTCGCCAGCGAATACTGGGCCAAGTTCTATCTGATCAAAGACTCTATCCGTATGAACCGTAGCGACGGAGCCCTGGTGCGGATCATGACCTCCATGAATCCGGGAGAGTCTTCCGAAGCTGCGCAGCAACGCATCATGCCCTTCTCGAACCTGGTCGTTCCGCTGCTGAATGACTACGTCCCCCGCTGACACAATCTGCAGAGCTGAGTGTTCGATTCTGTCGGCACGAAAGTAATCCGTGGTAACTTTTGCCACGCTCTTGGCTTGCAGTATGATGAATCGTTCCACCCGACCTTGCCTATCTCCTCCGGGCTGGCAATTGGAGAAACTCGATGAGTCGTCGCGTTGTCGTCCGTCTGTTGCTGGTCTGCTCTCTCCTCGCCGCCGGCGTGACCGGATGTTCCCGCGATCCCAACGTGCGCAAGCAGAAATTCTTCGAGAGCGGTGAAAAATACTTTGCCGAGGGCAAGTACCGCGAGGCGGCCATTCAGTACTCCAACGCCACTCAGATCGACCCCCGCTTCGCCCAGGCGCACTACCAGCTCGGCCAGACCTATCTCAACATGGGCGACGGCCGACGAGCTGGCCAAGAACTTGCCCGTACCATCGAGCTCGCTCCTGATAACTACCTCGCTCGCTTCTACCTCGCCGAACTCCTGATCAACGGCGCGCGTCAACCAGGATCCTCGGCTTCTCAATATCTGAACGAGGCCAAGACCCACCTCGACATTCTGCGCAACAGGCGGCCCAACGACCCCGAAACCCACGAAGCTTGGGCGCTCTACTACGCAGCTCAGGACAAGACCGGCGAGGCACTCAGAGAGGCACAGCTAACGGTCGACGCAGATCCCAGTCGGTCGGTATCCTACCTGCTGCTCGCCAATTTGCAACTCAACTCCAACCTGCCCGAGCAGGGCGAGGCCAGCCTGAGGAAAGCAGTAGAGGTTAATCCCAAGTCCATGCGGGCCCAGCTGACGCTTGGCGAGTTCTATGCGTCGCGCAACCGCCTGCCCGAAGCCGAGAGTCAGTTCAGACACGCCGTTGACGTCGATCCCAAAGATCCCGCACCGCGGACCGATCTGGCGCGCCTTTTGATGATTGAAGGGAAGAAGGATGAAACCGAATCCTTCCTGCGCCAAACCAAGAAGGACCTTTCCGATAATTCGGAAGGCTATCGTATGCTCGGTGATTTTTACGCCAAGTTTGATGTCGACAAAGCGACGGCCGAATACGGGTCGCTCTACAGCGATCATCCCAAAGATCTTCTGGTAAAGCGAAACTACATCCAACTCCTGATTCTTAAGAATCGCCTCGACGAAGCAGCTAAACTGAACAACGAGATCCTAAAGGCCAACCCCACCGACGCCCTTGCCCTCGTCTACAAAGGGCAGATACAGCTCCGCCAAAATGACCCCAGCGGCGCCATCGAGTCTCTGCACAACGCCCTGAAAAACAATCCTGACGATGCCGACGCTCACTACTGGATGGGAAATGCCTTCGCCCAGCAGCATAATGAGCGCCAAGCTGAGTCGGAGTGGCGTGAGGCGGTCAAGATTCGCCCGAACATGACACAGGCGTTGAGCGCTTTGGCAACGTTGGAATCGAACCGAGGGGACACCGATGCTGTTCTACAGATCGCGTTGCAGCTCATCGCCGCACAACCTGATTCAGCCGACGGCTTTGTTTTAAAAGGTGTTGCGGAACGGGCTCGCCAGAAGTACAGCGATTCCGAACAGGACCTGCTCAAGGCGGCGAACCTCGCCCCTCAGAGCCCAATCCCCTACGTGCAATTAGGGAACTTGCGACAAGCGCAAAAGCAGTATCCAGAAGCCATCAAGTTCTACCAGCAGGCTTTCAACAGGGACGCCGCGTCCACCGACGCTCTACAGGGAATCATGAACTCCTACTTGGCGGAGAAACAGCCCGACCTCGCTATTGAGGCTGCTAAGGCACAGATCGCAAAATCGCCCAAGACCGCCGGCTTCTATGACCTGCTTGGAACCGCGCTGTCGCAGAACAAGAAGGATCTGCAAGGTGCCGAAGCCGCGTTCCGAAAGGCGGTGGAACTCGATCAGGGCAACGGTGACGCGCTCCTGAAGCTGGGGCAGGTAGAGGTTGCCAAAGGCTTCGTGAACCAAACCAAAGACTCCATGGACCAAACCCTGGCCATGTACCAGGACCACATCAAGAAAAACCCGCGGGACTTCGCCTTCTACATTCTTGCCGGCGAGATGTACGCATCCCAAGGCAACTGGGATCAAGCAAAAACCATGTACCAGCAAGCGCTCACTATCTCGCCCGATGAGCCGAAGGCGTGCAACAACCTCGCCTACGGGATCCTCGAGCACGGAGGGAATGTCGACGTAGCTTTGGGATTGGCGCAAACGGCGCGCCGCGGTGCGCCCGACTGGCCCAGCGCTGCCGACACTCTCGGCTGGGCTTACTATCAAAAGGGCGTCTACGATTCCGCCATCAGTCAGTTTCAGGAAGCCTTGCGCCTCGCCCAAAAGCGCGGCGACCCTGACGACGCCGACCTCCACTACCACCTCGGCCTCGCCTATCAGAAGAAGAACAACCCCGGACTCGCTCGCCAACAGTTAGAGAAGGCCGTAAAGCTAGACCCCAAGAAAGATGACGCCCGCAAAGCCTTGTCGGAACTCCACGGCTAAGCAGCCTGCGCAATTGCTCGCAGTAAAAAACCCCGCCTCGCGGCGGGGTTCTGTTTTATTCGTGAAGTGTAAGAAAGACGTTAGCTCTTCATCTTCCGACGAACCAATCCTGCTAGCCCGATCAACCCAGTTCCGAGCAGGCCCAACGAGCCCGGTTCCGGAACCGCGATGTTCGAGTCACCGCTCGAAATGGTCGTGCTGCCGTTGAAGAAGCCTTTTCCGGTGTTGATCGTCAGCTGCACGGTCGCACCAGTTGTCGGCGCGCCCGACCCGGTCCATCCCGACACGCTGCCAGTCAGCGTGTAGTTATGGGTTCCGTTGGCCAGAGTCACCAGCGTCCAGGTGACCGGACCGTCAAACGTACCCGTAAACAGTGTTCCGTTTGGAACTCCGTTGGTGCCGTTCCCGGTGATGACAAACGACCCGCCACCCGCGAACGTGCCGCCCATTTGCAACGAACCGCCGGTGAGTGCTCCGGTTGAGAAGCTCACGCTGCCCAGGTCTGCACCTGTGATCAGCCCGGCCCCGTTTAGCCCATTAACGGCAATCAAGACCGACCCGCTCAGCGAGAGTCCGCTGCTCGAACCGGACAAGGTGCCGCCGCTGTTGGTGTAGTCCACGCTGCTGCCGGCAAACATTGCCGTTGGCAGGGCCAGTGCCAGTACGGCCAGCAAGAGGATCTTCTTCATTTGTACTTTCTCCTAGGAGTTACTTCGCACCTTTTGAGGGGAGGAGACAACTAAGGCACTACGGCTCAAGGTGCATCCCGAGTTCCAAAGTCTGTGACGCGGTAAGCTGTGGCTCGACAAGTACTTCGGAGAGATTCGATGACAACGTCCGGAGCTGGAGGTGAAAATGTCTGCGCAACAAACGCAACTACTCGGGGGAAACCCGCGCGGGGCGCGGCCAGTGACGGAAGCTAGAACCGCACTCAGTCCGCCGCGATCTCCTGCTTGGGAATCTCGGCCTCCCGCCGTTTGACGACCCGATTCGAGGGCAGTCCGGCGTCGCGAATCTTGTAGAGCAACGCGCGGTAGCTGATGCTCAACGCGCGCGCCGCTTGCTTGCGATTCCAGTGACAGTTTTGCAGTACCTTGAGGATGACTTTCCGCTCCAGCTCGCGTACCGCCTGGCGGGTCAGCTTCTTCAGAGAAATCTGGCCGTCCACCGGAATTTCCGTATTGAAGAAATCGGTCGGCCGCGGCGTCAGATCGGTCGTAATCACGTCTTCGTTGCCCAGAATCACGTAGCGCTTGACCAGGTTTTCCAGTTCGCGGATGTTGCCCGGCCAGTGATATTTGCCCAACTCCGTCATCAACTCGCCGGAGAGCGCACGCGCCCGGCAGTTATACTTCCGGTTGTGATAGTCGAGAAAATACGCCACCAGATCGGGAATGTCGCTGGCCCGTTCGCGCAGCGGCGGCAGGTGCAGATTCACTACGTTGATGCGGTAAAACAGATCCGACCGGAACGTGCCGTTTTCGATCTCCTGCTCCAGTTTGCGGTTGGTGGCGCACACCACCCGCACTTCCACTTTCTTGTCTTCCTGCGCGCCGATGCGGCAGAACTGTCCGTCCTGCAGCAACTGCAGCAACTTCGACTGCAGCGACATATCCAACTCTGAAATCTCGTCCAGAAACAGTGTGCCGCGATGCGCCATCTCCACCCGGCCCGGCTTCATTCCATAGGCGCCGGTGAAGGCACCCTTTTCGTAGCCGAACAGTTCGCTTTCGAGCAGCGTCCCCGGAATCGCCGGACAATTCACTTTCACCCATGGCCCCGTGCGCCACGGCGATGCTGCATGAATCATGCGCGCGACAATGTCCTTGCCGGTTCCACTCTCTCCCTGGATGAGTACCGGGACGTTGGCGCTCGCCAGTTTGGTCAAGCGGTCGCGCACGGCCTGCATGGCCTCGGTGCGCCCAAAGACTATCGCGTCGGGCGGCATTTCCCCCAAGGGCTGGGCGAGCGTGTTCACACTGCTGGTTGTCATAGGTTGGTTTCTACCACTGGGGGGAGAACACCTGTAGTCGTCTAGCCTGCATCCGGAGAGCCAAAGACATTCCGGCTCACCTCGGCCCATTCAAATCTAGCTTATGTGATTGAGGAGTATCAACTTACCAAAGAGCCGGGCTAGCACACCCTGGTAATCAGGGATTGGGTCCAAGAGTAACACTTTCCCCAGGGTCATGCGCAAACATTTTCACACTGCAGACGCGATTTTCCGCGGCCGGGCATTGGAGTTGCCCGGAACCAGCAACGGCCGCGCGAACTTCAGGCCCAGCAAGTAGTAGCCTTCCGCAGGAGTGGTGCGCAGCGCTCTGGCGCGCAACGTTCGGGCAGCTCTGGGCAGCAATGCCAACGCGGCGACCGGGGCGCTTGGAATTTCAAGCCGGATCTGCGCGATGGCGGGCAGTACGCGCCGAATCGCAACCAGCATTCCGCCTGCGCTCACGTTCAAGGCAGTCGCAAACTCCAGAAATTCCTTACCCTTACCATCACGGCCCCGAACGAAAACGGGAATCGCAAGCGGCAGTCGGGCCCACTTCCGCCTCTCATTTCCCGATTTCGCACCGTTCATGCAGACCTCTCCATCGGCTCTAGACCCCCCGCATAGGAGCACATCAGGGGCCAAATCTCAGCCGAATACCGTAGGAAACCGGTAGGGCAAACCGAAATCCCGCCCACTCCGACCGCCAAACCCGTAAGAGAGCGGGAGTTTCCGACCCTTTTGTTCGCTTTATCTTCGGTCTCGCCAAACCTGTCCCTCCCAGCCAAAGAGTCGCAAAAGTGCAAGCTTTTGCTACACTTGGGTAATTCGCGTGCATTTTCCGTTGACAAGAAATTCGGCCTGACATACGATTTTTGTACTGGCACTCGTCCTGATGGGGCGGGTGCGGTTCCCCCTCTCCCCGTCAACCTGTGGTTTCCACATGGCCACTGTCCAAAAGAACACGTGTGTTTCTGACTTGGGAGGACCCTCGGAACCTATGTCCGCCACTGCTGCCCGTCCTGACGGCGACGTACCCAGCCCAGAGAACCTGCTGCACGAATACAAGGAATTGCGCGAGCGCTTCCAGCGCACCACCAACGCCCTGGCATCTGCCGCCCACGATCTCAAAACTCCGTTGTCGATTTTGAATGGCTACGTCGAGTTACTGCACAGCGAGAAGCTCGGCCCACTCAGCGACCGCCAGCGCGAAGTGTTGCACGACATGCAGGCCAGCGGAAAACGGCTGCAGCAGTTCATCCAGGATTTTCTGACGTACAGCGCCCTCGAAACCGGCGGGCTTCGCATGCAGTTCGATGCGGGCAACATCAACGATTGCTTGTCCGAAGTGTGCCGCCTGTGGTCGAATCGCTTTCAGGAAAAAGGTCTGGCGCTTTATTTTCTGGCCAACGACAAGCTTCCGGTTTTTCCCTTCGATTCTCCCAAGCTGGAACGCGTGATCTCGAACCTGCTGGAGAACTCCTTCAAATTCACTCCGCAAGGCGGAACCGTGTGGCTGCACGCCGAGCCGCACATGTGGGAACGCCGCGCCTCCGCTCAGCCTTCCACCGCCGAGCGCCGCCGCCAGAACGTAACCCATCCCAACTCGGTCAAGGTCAGCGTTTCCGATACTGGGCCGGGAATCCCCGCCGAGTTCCACCTGGAAGTGTTCGACGATTTTTTTCGCCTTCCCGGCACCGAAGCTCAGGAAGGCATGGGATTAGGTCTCGCCATCGCGCGCCGCCTGGTGCAAGGCATGGCGGGCAAAATCTGGGTCGAGAGTGATCCCGGCGCGGGCTGCAAATTTTCTTTTCTGATTCCTTTTAAGCCGGTCCCCACGGCCGCCAGCAAGGGGAAAAACCGATGAAGCCAACCGCTAAAATCCTGCTGGTTGATGACGAACCCGGCATGCTGCGCTACATCAAGACGCTGCTCGAAGTGGACGACTACAAAGTCGAAACCGCGACCACCGGCGAAGAAGCGTTGGAGCAAGTGAAAAAGGGCCTGCAGCCTGATCTGGTTCTACTCGACGTGCTCATGCCCGGCATAGACGGCTTGCAGACTCTCGAGCAACTGCGCCAGGTCCAACCCGGCCTCAAGGTCGTGATGTTGTCCTGCGTTAACGACACGCGCAAAGTCGTGCACGCCATGAAACTCGGCGCTCTCGATTACCTTACTAAGCCTTTTCAAAAAGCCGAACTCGACGCCGTCATCGATCTCAGCCTCGGGCAGGGAAAGCAGACCTACAGCGGAGAAGTTGAAGAACTTTCCGACGACGTCTTCTTCATCGCGGCCAGCCCGCAGATGCGTAAGATTCGCTCCCAGGCCGCGCTCGTGGCCAATGTAGATATCCCCGTGCTCCTGCTCGGTGAGAGCGGGACCGGCAAGGAAGTCCTCGGACGCCTGATTCACAAGCTTTCACCCCGCGCCCATCGTACTTTCCTCAAAGTCAATTGCGCCGCCGTTCCCGCCGACCTGCTGGAAAGCGAACTGTTCGGCTACGAGCCCGGCGCATTCACCGGCGCGACCCACGCCAAACCGGGCAAATTCGAGCTCTGCAACAAGGGCACAATTCTGCTCGACGAAATCGGCGAGATGCCGCCCCTCCTCCAGGCCAAACTTCTGCACGTCTTGCAGGATCAGCAGTTCTCCCGCCTGGGCAGCCGCTCCGTCATCAAAGTCGATGTCCGCATCCTGGCGGCCACCAATATCAACATTCCCGAAGCCCTCGCCAACAAGCGCTTGCGCGAGGATCTTTACTACCGTCTCAATGCCTTCACCATGCAGATTCCGCCGCTCCGTGAGCGCAAGGAAGAAATTCCCATCCTGCTCAAGCACTCCATGACCCGCATGGCCGAGCGCTACGCACGCGCTCCTTTGCCGCTCTCTCCGGCATTGCTGCAGGCCTGCCAGAATCATTCCTGGCCCGGCAATCTTCGCGAGTTGAATAACTTCCTGAAGCGCTACTTGATTCTGGGGGATGAGAACCTGGCGGTCAGCGAACTGCTTCCCCGCAACGACGGCAATGGCGCAGGAAGCGGCGATGCTTCGTCCCGCGCAGCCGAGTCCGGCGGCTTGAAGTCTCTGGCGCGCACCGCCAAAGATGAAGCCGAAGCCCAGGCCATCACCCAGGCTCTGGAACAGACTAACTGGAACCGGAAGCAGGCTGCCGCGATTCTCCAGATCAGCTACAAAGCTCTTCTCTACAAGATCCGCCAGTATGGAATCGCCGAAGCGAAAGGACATCACAAATTGTCGGCGGGCGCGTAGTCTCGCCGATCAGACTACAAAGCCCACGGGTGCTAACGCCCCGTGGGCTTTTTCTTGTAGTCATATCCCGGACAAAGTTCCTGACAAAGTTGCAGACAAAGTTTACGGAACCTGCAATGAGACAAATTGGTTCTTGGTGTCGCTCCCCGACGTCGCGTTGACCGTGATTTGGTAGACGCCGGCAGGCGTACCCGAAACTGGTGGTTGCGTGTTCGTGGTGCTGCACGCCGACTGCAGAAACAGCAGCCCGAAAAGCGCACAGAACATAAGTATTCCCAGAATACGCCGCCGGCGACGGCCGCCTCCGACTCCCACCCCCAGCAGGGCCAATCCCGGAACCGCCAGCCACATCGCATAGAAATGCCGCGTCAGCAGGCTCGCCGCGGGTGTAACGATGGGCCGCGCCGTCGTCGTGATGTTGAGGGTGGACGACCCGGGGCCTTGCAGGTTGACCGACTGGTTCGTGAAGTTGCACGCCGCCCCAGTCGGCAAGCCGGTGCACCCCAGTGCGACAGCAGTCGCGTAAATGGGATGCGGAGTGAGTTGCACCTGATAGGTGGCAGTGTCCCCCGCGGCTTGCACGCTGGCGTTGTTGGGACTCACATTGAGGCTGAAGTCGGACATCTCCGCCGGTACCGTAGTTTGCGCCAACACAATGTTGCCCGGCCCCATCACTTGCACCGTGCCGCCGTTGAATGTGGCTTGGTTGCCGGAGCTGTTGGGTGTCGGTGTGACCACGATGGTCACTGTGGCGATCGAGCCCGCCTGCAGTGGCGGCAGGCTACAGCTCACGTTGACACCGGTTGAGCCTCCTCCGCAGGTTCCGGCGTTCACGCTCGCGGAAACAAAGCCCAGCTTCACTTGGGTGTACGCCTGGCTCAGGTTGTCCGTCAGCGTGAGGTTGCTGGCGAGATCTGGACCGCTGTTGGTCACGGTGTAGGTGAATGTTGCCTGGTTCCCGGCGCTGATGAAAGTCTGGTTTGTGCCCAGCGTCAGAGCTCCACTGATCTGCAAGATGTAGCGCGGCTGCAATTGCGCGACAAATGCGTCGTAGCCGCCGTTGTTGGTCCCTTCTAACGGTTTCGCAAGCGGCAGCAGTGCGGTCGAGTTCGTGTCACCAGACACGTAGATGCCTTGGTTGACATCGAGAGTGATTCCAGTTCCTTCGTCAATGTCGTTGCCTCCGAAGTATGTCGCCCAGGATGCCGCAGTCGTCTGCCCCCCGGCAGCGGTCGTGGTCGTGTTCAGCCGAGCAATAAACGCGTCTCGGGGCCCGTTGAGCGCACCCTGGATGGGTGGAGCCGCCGGCGGGAAGACGGGGAAGTCGGTCGACTGGGTCCAGCCCGTCACCAGCGCGCCGGCTCCCGAATCCACCGTAATCGCCGTCCCCGCTTCATCGAGGCTTCCCCCGAGATAGGAGAAATAGTTGAGGGCCACGTTCACCGGGATCGCGCCCGTTGTCGTGGTCGGGTTGCTCAGCCGCGCTACAAAGGCATCGTTGGGAGCGCCGGCGGCCGCCGTGCACGCCTTGGTCGCAGGGTCGAACAGGTTATCCAGGCAACGTTGAAACGGAGTAGAAGTGCTCAACGTAATTGCACTCTGCCCAATGTCGATGGAGTTCGTGGTTCCTACAATGTAGACGTTCACCGCTCCGCTATCGAGCGCAATACCGTTCCCCAAGTCGGCCCCGGTGCCACCCACATAGGTCGACCAGATCAGTTGCTGGCCCTGCACGGCGTTGGGATTAAGCTTCGCAACGAAGGCGTCGGATGCTGCAGGCGGTGTCGCATACGTGCATTGCGGAGGACTGACGATCACGGCCGGGGGCGGCTGATCCAGACAAGGCTGGTACGGATTCAGAATAGGAAAGTCGCTGCTGCTGCTAAAGCCCGTGTAGGTGTAGTTCGTTGTGCCGGTGAAGTAGATAATGCCGCTGGTATCCACGGCGATGCCGCCACCGACGACCGTCGGCGTCTGCGGTGCCGGGGGAGGAAGAACGGGAACGAAGGTGCCTCCGCCAAAGTAAGTCGAGTAGGCGATGCTGCCGGCCCGCGACGCACTCGTATTCACCTTGGTTACGAAGAACTGCGCCAGACCCGGCGCAGCCTTCGACAGCGGCTGAAACGGTTGCGCATACGGAAGCGTGCTCGCCGGAAATTGATCGGTCGTGTTGACGATGGAAGACGTCGTGGTCCCAGTGACGTAGATATTGCCCGACGCGTCCAGAGTCATTCCACTGGCGATGTCGGTGCCATTTCCCGAGAGGTAGGACGAATATTGCAACGTTGAGGCGTCGAACAACAACTCGGTCACGAATACGTGCGGGGTGCCCGCCGGAGCGCCCGTTTCCGGAGTCGGCTGATAGGCATTGGTCGAAGTGGTCGGAAAGTTGTCTGACGTAGTCGTGCCCGCCACGAAGGGATCGCCGCGGCCGTCGACGCTGATTCCCACCGGATAGTCAGTTCCATCGCCTCCGAGATAGGTCACGAAGTTGAGAACCGCAGGCGTCTGGCCCAAAGGCGGCGTTATCTTGGCGACATAAGCGTTCTGCGTGCCATTGAGCGTCAGCTGCTTGACCCCAGCCGTCACCGGCAGATTCGGCGACATGGTCGAACCCGTAATATAAATGTCAAAGGCCGAATCCACCGCAACGAAAGTCGAGAGCTCGTCGCCGCTGCCTCCAAAATAAGTCGAGAAGGTCAGGATGGGATCGATGACCAGTTCGCGCGCGTGATCATAGGATCCAATGGCGAATCCTGCGCGGTTGGCCCCGCGCAGAACAAAGCTGCCTTCCACCGCTTGCTGTCGCCCTGCAATCTCCTGGTACACTCGCGGCGCCGCGAGCTGCACGCTGCCACCCTCGCCCTCAATGACCAGGGCTCCGTCCTTTAGCTCGAGCTTTTTTGCTCCGTTGAATTCGAGTTCGGCCTGCGCCGCATCCGCGCCAGGCGCGACTTGGAAATCGTATTCCAGCCGCCCTTGATTTCCGTAAAACACCAGATTGATTCCGGGATAAACGTTTTCATAGCGCACGCGGGCAAACTGCGGTACACCGTGCCGCCACTTCGCCGGATCATTGCCCAGAAAGTAGTTGCTCGTGCCGGGCAGCCGATCCGCGCCGCTGACATTCGCATTCGGATTCGCGCCCGCCAGCTTCATCTGCAGCGATTCCACGCGCGTCGCGGACGACCGGCGCTTCGCCGAATCCTGCCTCGACGACTCCGGCCGCGAATCATCCTTCCTCAAATCATCCCGTGAAACCAGGCTCAGGATCGCGCCCTCGGATCCCAGAAACAGGCTGTATCCGGAACCGCGAGTCACAAATTTCGCGCGCGGATCGGCCGGATCGAGGTTCCCTTGTCCCTGGTTTGGTTCAAAGATCAGCGGCAGCCCGGCCAGTAGCGAACTCGCTCGCGACTTCGCTTCCCTGCTGGCGTCGGTCGGCAAGGCCTGCGCCGTCTTCATCAGGCCCAGTGTCGTCCGCTCCTCAGTCGTGGGAAACTCAGCCGCGGCGTTCGCGGCGGTTTGGCGTGAGCGGGAACCCCACCCGAGAACTGCGCATCCTGCCCCCAGCAGCACCAGCCCAGCAGCCAGAACACGAACTCGTACTGCGGATGTTCCCAACCAACGGCGCTCAACGTTCACTCGTTCCTCCGATGCAGTCAAATCAGATTATTTCGCTCGTTCTCGTCCGATCGTCTTCGCGCACTCCCGCGCGATCGTTCTTCGCTCAGATCAGTGGAGAGATTAGGGACAGCGCACAAGTCCATTCGGCCTCGCACCGGCGAACATACTTGGCGAGCCGGCCGCGGCTTGCTGATCACTGGAACTGGCGGAAAAATTAAATAACTACTTAAACATCTGACGGATAGACAAGTCAAGCGACCGCCTATGCAGGGACAGCCGCCCCGGCTGTCCGGTCGAGCGCCGCTCGACCAATTTGCTCTTGAAACCGGCAAGCTGACAAGTTCTGCCCCCGGCTCCAAGATTCGTCAGATGCACTCGAGGCTGCGGAAAGATGCCGGAACTCGCGCTTTACCCCAAGAACTACGTTTGGTCATGGAGTCCACATTCCTGCCCCGAGTCGATGACCACGAATTCCGCTCTTTGGTGAACCTCAGGCAGACACTTCTGCTACTAGCAGAAACGATTGATTACGAAGGCTTTATCGCGATCTGATGGCGGCAACAACCGTACTCTTGACGGCAAAACAAGCCAGAATTACAGTAACAAGTGACGATATGGCAGTAGCAAAACAAAAGCGTCAACAACTTGCCAAGACTCGTGACGTAGCCGGTTCGTCTGCTGCGTCCGACTCGGCATCTCCACAAAAGCGGCTCACTTTGGCCCACGCCAAGTTTACCCAAGCAAAAAAAGGGACCCCTCAACACGACAAAGCGTGGGAAGAACTCGTCGATGCCCTCTTCGTCAACGCCAAGTAATCCCAATCCAAAATCCACGCCTCCCGGTGACGAGCTTGTTCGGATTGACAAGGCCGGCTTCAAAGGTCACTTTGCAAAATTCAAAGACCGCATCCTGGACGAATTCCGCTGGACCCACGACGACTTACTGGAGTTCCAGGAATGGCTCGGTCAGGAGGACTATTCCTACAAAGGAAGAAAATGGAAGGAGGTCTTTGCGAGCGGTGCCAAGATCGTCGGCGAAGATTCAAGAATTTCTACAGTGTTGAGTGCGAACCAACCAGCGGGCGGACTCGACCTCGCCGACATCCGCCGGGAACTCAGTGCTGGGCGGCTCAAAAAACCGGGCGCGCCTCATGCCGCCGGGCCTGGCACAAAAGTGCCATGAAAGAACTTGCACGCCGCCTCCGCACGGAAGAAGGAAAGACCCTCATACCGCAACCGATTGCATCAGCCAACGTCCCTCGCAACTAGCCGCCTGCAACGCGCTCATTCTTCACCGAAAACTCGCGGATCGTGCGAACCGCAATGGCCCCGGGATTGCTCTTACCCTGGGCAGAGCCCTGCGCGTTTTCTGCGTCCTTCCCCTGGGCTCCCGGACGGATTCTGTTCCGAATTCCGGACGGATTAACCGAATCAGTTCCAATCGGCATTTTGCTGTTGCAAACTGCTGATGTTTCTATACATTTGAGGGCTACAGGGCCGTGTCCAGTGAAACCTCAGGCCTTGAGCTTTTGGGGGCATTAGCCGTCGGCGTGATCACTTTTCTTGGAACCATGCGCTCTTTGGCGGAGCGCTCAGGCATGCAACCGAATTCACAGGAACGGCGGATGATGCGGCGCTTTGATATGCGACTGCCCGCCATCGTTCGCCTCGAAGGCACCAGCGAATTTCACACCGAGACCCAGAACGTCAGCGCCCGCGGCGTCTTTTTCTATCTCGACCGCGCCGTCGACGCCGGCACCAAGCTCGAAGTCACTCTGACCTTCCCTCCTCACGTCACCCTCACTGATGCCGTCCGCGTCCGTTTCACCGCCCGCGTCATCCGCGTCGAACATCCTCTGCCCTCCGCCCGAATCGGCACCGCCGCCATGATCGAAGACTACGAATTCCTCCGCTCCAACGGAAGCCCCGACTTCCTGAGCGCCTTGCAAAAGGAATGGAAAGCCTCCAACTAAACTCTGGTGAGGTTCGTATCAGGTAGCCTCGTAGCCGCCTCTTGGCGGTTCGTTTCACGTCGGCCCCTTGGCGGTGCGTATCAGGGCATGGCTTTAGCCATGCCGTCAGCGATCCCAAAACCAACGGGCTTCAGCCCCTGCGGTGCCGGGTCCAGCTCAAATCCCCCATGCGCCGACGAATGCGGGAACTCGGAAGCCTCGAAAACCAGACCCCGCCTCACAGGATTATTCCGGATATACTCGGCAATTCCCAAATACGCCTTGGCATCGAGTACGCGCACTTCCGAGAATCCTTTCTGCCAAACCGGAGCTCCGAAACCGAGTTCCCTTCCCGCGCGAAACGCAAAGCCACCCTTGATGAACTGCACAGCCCTCTCGATGGTCATACCGCTGTCGACGTGAGTAGCAGATGGAAGTGATCGGGCATGACCACAAATTCATGCAAACGAAATTTCCCCTGCGCGCGATAGTCGTAAAGAACTCTGATGAACAGCCCGGCAGATCGGTCGGACTGCAGCAAGTTGCGCTTTTCGGCGAGCGACGAGGTCACAAAGAAAGCACGCGCATCGGCGACAACTCGCGAAGCATCCGAGTGTCGAATCGGAATGGCCATGAAGCAGCGGCTAAAGCCTGGTCCTTTGCTATCGGCACTAACGGCACGCCTTGAAGGCGTGCCCTGATACAAGTCTTTAGTTAAAGGGACCGGACTGGATGTGACAAGAGTGAAGGCGCTATTTTCTTGATGTGAGTCTCAAACTGGGAATTCGCGAGATCGCCTATTTCTTCCTGATTTCCTCTAGTTCCTGGCGCAGAGGAGTCGTCAAAAGGGTTCGTATCAGGGCATGGCTTTAGCCATGCCTTCAGCTTTAGCGCGATTGCCATCGTCACGGCAGAGCCGAGTCAACAGAATCCGTTCGCGTCGTCACGATACGCCCTGCGGTCAACGACCCCCAGAAATCTCGGATACCGACTCCAATCGGAATACCACATCGCGCTTCAGCACGAAGCCGCTATCTTCCCCTTTGACTAAACGTCCCGTGATTGTCGCAAGAATCGGCTTGGTTCTTTGCCTGTGATCGGCGAGGAACTGATAAAAATGGGACAAGGCGTTGGTCTGAGCCGCTGCTTGGTCAGCGATGAGAAGGAGTGACTGCTTTGGGCATGCTCGATCCGATATTGAATCACCGTGCCGATAAATGTTCACCCTAACCCGTAGCGTCACCGGGGTTCCACGATACTTGTCAGGCTGAGAAACGAGCTGACAAAACGAGACGGCTTCAGCAGACAACGCTAAGACAGCGAGCGAACCAATTGATGCGTAAATGACGAGCTTTCGCATCATTGGTTTACTTTTCTTTTTGCACTTCCTTCAACTCCCGCCGCAGCCGGCTAAATCTCCGCACCAGGCTCGCAAGATAAGCCCCATGAATCACCCACGTGGCAAGGTAAGCGGCGAAAAGAAACTTGATCGCGTTCATCGCGAACTCCGACCCAGGGGCAGGCTGGCCTTGGCCGCCACTCCCGCACCCGCAAGCGATTCCATCGCGTGCGCCTCTTCAATCTCACGGTGCAGCAATTCCAGCCGGAACCGTGACCAGCAGACCAGAAATGCAAAGCAGGAGAACGCGAGCCAGTTGATCAGAAGGACCTGGCCCATGCGCGGATCCAGCGATCCGCCGCCCCCGATCACCGGCGATGGATGCTGCGTGCGAAAATACCAGATCGACAAAAAAACCAGCGGCACATCCAGCGCCCCAAATACCGCCAGCGCCGCGGCCAGCATCTGCGTCTGCGCGCTGTTAGAAAAACCTCGCAGCACCAGATAACTCACATATATCAGCCACAACACCAGCGTCGAAGTCAGCCGGAGATCCCCCACCGCCCACCAGATCCCCCACACCGGCCGCGCCCAGATCGGCCCCGTCACCAGCACAATTGTGCAAAAAACCACGCCCACTTCGGCGGTCGTCACCGCCAACACGTCTAGCTTCTCTTCCGGAAAGAGCCGACCGATCAGAAGATAAAATATCGGAATCAGCAACACCGTCGTCGCCACCGCGCTCGGCTGCATCCCCGCCGGAAAGAACTGTTGCACCCGCGGCAGAAAACATGCAATCACTCCCACCACTCCGATCGCCAGCACGATCCACTTCACCGCAGTTTTCGTCGAAGGCTTGCCGTTGACCAGATACTGAATCGATGCGATGAAATTAATGAAGAACAACAGAAACGCGGTCCATGCCGAAGGCACGTGGTAATAAAAAATCCGCTGCACATCGCCCATGGTGCGCTCCGTTGGAGCCACCACCAAAGCTGCATACTGGGCGTAAGCCAGCAGGATCGCCGTGATCACCGACAGGATGGGGAAGAGCCGTTTCATTCCGCGTGCAGAATCATGCCGAACAACGCCAGACAAGCTGTAGTAAACACCACATCGTAGGTGAGAAGCAACACGATGTAGAAGTGCGCGGAATCTTCGCCAGTGAGAATCGCGGTCGTGCCCGCGACCATGCCCAGCACAGCCGGAATTGAAATCGGAAACAACAGCAGCGGCAGCATGATCTCGCGGCTGCGGGTGCGCAGCGACATCGCCGCGAAAAACGTTCCATTCACCACCAGCGCCCAGGTTCCCAATACCGCAATCGGAATCAGCTGCCACGCCGGACCCAGCACTCGCAAGTTGTAGAAAATCACGAACAGCGGCGTCATCAGCGCTTCCATCACGGTCACGAAAATAAAATTTCCCAGCGCCTTGGCCAGAAACAACGCGTTCGCCGGAGCCGGAGAAACCCGGTACGCATCCAGCACCTGATTCCGCAATTCCCGTGCCCAGGTCTGATTGAGCGCCACCACCGCAGCAAACAAAAACGCCACCCAAACCAATCCACCTACAATGTGCCGCGACTCCTCCGCCAGTGGATCAAAAGAAAAAACAAAAATCACCACCACCAGCAACGAGAAAAACAACATCGAATTCAGCGCATCTTTCGAGCGCCACTCCAGCCGGATATCTTTCACCAGCGTTGCCAGCGTGACCGCCCAAAGGCTCATTGGACGCCCTCACGCGAAGATCCCGCTACCGCCCGCGCCAGGCTGGCCGTCCGATCCACAATCTCTCCCGCCTGCATCCACACAAACTCGTCGGCCACGCCTTCCAGCAGCGGCGCCTGGTGCGTGATCACGAAAACCGTCTTCCCCGCATCGCGCATGCCCTTGAGCAACCCGACCATGGCCCGCGCCGAATGCACGTCGACATTCGAGAACGGTTCATCCAGCAGCAGCACTCGCGGATCATGCAGAATCGCCCGCGCCAGCGACATCCGCTGCCGCATCCCCTGCGAATACTGCCCCACTGGCCGCGTCAACTCCGGATCAAGTCCCACGCTCCGGATCACTTCTTCGCAACGCGCATCCCCTGCAATCCCGTAAAGCCGCCCAAAGTACCGCAGGTTCTCCATCCCGCTCATCTCGTCGTAGAGCAACGACGGATGCGCCATGTACCCAATATCCCGGCAAGCCTCCTGCGGACTCCGCCCGAAAATCGAGATCTCCCCCCGCGTCGGTTGCGCCAGCCCCGCCAGCGCCCGCAACAGCGTAGTCTTCCCCGCTCCGTTCTCCCCCAGGATCGCGTGAAACCGTCCCGCATCAAACTCCGCGGTCACGCCGCGCAGGGCGGCAAAACGTCCAAATTGTTTGATGACGTTGCTGACGGTGATCGTCGAGCCAGTGGTTTCGTTCACGATGAGCGGCAGAATTCCCACACGTTCAGAGGCGGGAATTGGCACGAATTAATTCCCGGAACTCTCGTTGACGATTTACTGGTTTCAGCTTAACATCCTCGTCCAAACGAGAGCGATGTGAACGAAGAGACCATTTCGCACTACCGCATTATTGAGAAGCTGGGTGGCGGCGGAATGGGAGTGATCTACAAGGCGGAAGACACCAGGCTCCATCGTTTCGTGGCTCTGAAATTCCTCCCTCCCGAACTGGCGCTGGATCCCGCAGCCCTAGCCCGTTTCCAGCGAGAAGCCCAGGCAGCTTCGGCGCTGAACCATCCCAACATCTGCACCATCTACGACGTCGGAGAGGAACACGGGCGGGCCTTCATCGCCATGGAGTATCTCGAGGGCATGACCTTGAAGCACCTCATCATGGAACGCCCTCTCGAGCCGGACCGCCTGCTCGCACTCACTCTCGAGATCACCGATGCGCTCGACGCCGCCCACTCGGGAGGTATCACTCATCGCGACATCAAGCCCGCCAACATCTTCGTCACCAAACGTGGGCACGCCAAGGTGCTGGATTTCGGCCTCGCAAAAATAGCCGGCGCTCCGCACCCCGCCCCTGACCAGCCGACCCTGGAAGACGCGAACCTCACCAGCCCGGGCACAGCCTTGGGCACCGTAGCCTACATGTCGCCCGAGCAGGCACTCGGCAAAGCCCTCGACCCGCGCAGCGATCTTTTTTCCCTCGGGCTCACGATCTACGAGATGGCGACCGGGAAGCAGGCTTTCTCCGGAAATACATCAGCGGCCATTTTCGACGCCATCCTTCACAGCACGCCGCCGTCGGCGGGACGGCTCACTCCATCGCTTCCCCCCGAACTCGATCGCGTAATCGGCAAGTTGATGGAGAAAGATCCCGACCTTCGCTATCAGACTGCGGCCGACTTGCGCGCGGACTTGAAACGCCTGCATCGCGACATAAGCTCCGGACACACCGCCGCGCACAGCACGGCGGCCGAAGCCGCGGCCCCGATGCAAAAGTCTCGACCTTGGTTCACGATTGCAGGCGCGGCAGTTGTATTGACAATTCTTGCCGTTGCCGGATGGTTCTATTTCGCCGCCCCGGCCCAATATTCCGGCCCTCCTCCACGCCTCGTGCCTTTCACCAGTTCCCCTGGGTTCCACGGGATCTCGGCGTTTTCACCGGACGGGAATGAGGTCGCATTTGTTTGGGCGGAAGACAGCTCCACGGGTTTGGACCCCATGCAGCATCTCTATGTGCAGCTTGTGGGTGCGGGCACACCCCTGCGGTTGACCAATGCCTCCGAATCGGACCATATGCCGACGTGGTCCCCGGACGGACGATTCATTGCTTTCCGCCGCGGCGGACATCCGCCGGCGTATTACATTATCCCGGCACTCGGCGGTGTAGAGCGCAAGTTGGCTGACGGAGACCTGTCTTCTATACCGGGGGGATGGGGTATGGATTGGTCCCCCGATGGCAAGTATTTAGCAGTGGTGGATGCTGGCCAGAAGGCCGATCCGGGCGGCACCAAGCGCATCTTTTACATTTCCGTGGAAAGCGGGGAACGCCGGGAATCGAAGATTGAATTGCCAGGGCCATTGGTCGCGGACCCGAGGTTTGCCCCGGATGGAAAGGAATTGGCGTTCATCTCTGGATCCGGCAGCGGGTCCAATGAGGTTTATGTGGCGTCGGTCGGCGGCGGCAAGGCTCGCGAGCTAACTTCGCTCCGCTCGAGTGTGGGGGGGTTAGATTGGACCCCCGACGGCCGGGAACTGGTTTTCAGCTCCGGTCATCAAGGATCCCCCACCCTTTGGAGGATTTCTCGTGCGGGTGGAGATCCCCAGCCGGTGAGCGTGGCCACCGACAATGCCTATTTCCCCCGTATCGCAGCCCACGGGCATCGGCTCGTGTTCTTACATTGGGTCTTCCACACGAACATCTGGAGGGCGCCGCTTGCTCCCACAGATCACGGGACTCCCAGCCGAATCACTGCTTCCACGCGAGAGGACTCCGGTCCGGCCTTTTCCCCCGACGGAAGCCGCCTCGGCTTCACTTCCGACCGCACGGGCAGCTCCCAGATCTATATTTCCGCCGCTGACGGGTCAAACCCGGTGCAACTCACTTCGATGAACACGGGAACAGGCTCACCCGCCTGGTCCGCGGATGGAAAGCAGATCGCCTTCGACTCCCGGGCAAACGGCCAGGGAGATATTTACCTCATCGGCGCCGAGGGCGGCTCGCCGCGACGGCTCACGAAGGGACCGGACGACAGCGATGTTCCAACTTGGTCTCGAGATGGGCGCTGGATCTACTTCACCTTAGTTGCGCCCGGCACTCCGATCTGGAAAGTCTCTCCGCAAGGCGGCGACCCCATCCCGGTCACAAAGACTGGAGGGCTGCGGGCGATTGAAGGCAAGGACAGTCATTCCCTCTACTACTTTCGTGATGGGGCTGTTTGGAAGAATGATCTCAGTAGCGGAGAGGAGACCCGCATCATCGATGCCAAAGATTTTCGGGATTGGCGGCTATGCGGGAATGAGATTTGTGTCCTGCAAACGTCCGGAGGATCAGCTGAGTTCGTCCGCTATGATCCGGCAACCGGACGCAAGCAGTCAAAGCCGCTGGATATTGGGTCGGCAGGCAACATCTGGGATCGCGGGATCGACGTATCTCCGGACGGCCGATGGCTCGTCTACACCCGCGCCGACTCCGTCGAAAGCGACATCATGATGGTCGAGAACTTCCACTAGAGGGGGTCGCATCGAAATGTCCGGGAGCGGTGACGTGGAAGGCCGGCGCTTCAGCCACGTGGAAGAGCGGCGTTTCAGTGCGTGGAAGAGCGGCGCTTCAGCGCGTGGAAGAGCGGCGCTTCAGCGCCGCGAAAGCTCAAGACCTGAAGGGGCTTTAGCCCCTGGGCTCTATGTCATGCTCTTCGCAGGGGTCGCCTGCGGCGCCGCGCCCGGCGTCCCCGGCTGCTGCGGCGCGTACTTCGATGCGCACTTGGCCTGCAGTTGCTTGGCGTGAAAAGTTCCGTCGCGATCAAACCGCCCGTCAGCCAGCGCCTGGGAATCATCCTTGAACGTGTCCGGCGGCGCTTCCGTCCCGGTATAGTCCACGTGCAGCGTCTGATCCTCTTCCATCAGCACAAACTGCACATGCGTTCCCACGCGCTTGATCGACCCCGGCTGGACATTTCCCGCAACTCGCAATCTTTTCGAGTACGCCCCGTCGCCCATCTTGTGCAGCTCTTTAATCGTGACGTAATAACTCTTGCTGTCCTGAACCCCGGTATAGGCCAGGTAGCCGAGCAACAGCAGAATCACCACTGTCGCTCCACCGAACTTGAGATAGGTATTGGATTGACTCGACATTTAACGCCCCGAGTGGGATGCACCCCACAATTCAATCTACGCGTCAAGGACGTCATAATCAAGATGCCGCGTCGTTGTGCGCTCTGACGCTGCTGGCTGCCCTTCTCAGCACTCCGCGGATTTTTCTTTGCGGTCTCCGCGGTTAAATTCTTCGACACCGATCCGCTAGAATAAGGAAGTCGGACTAGAACCCATCCCCTATGATCCACCCCTGGCACGACGTAACTCCCGGCGACAAGCTCCCCCACGAATTCGATTGCGTGATCGAGATCCCCTTCGGCTCCAGCGTGAAGTACGAACTCGACAAGTCCAGCGGCCTGATCCGCCTCGACCGCATCCTCTACTCGGCCGTCTACTATCCGGCCAACTACGGATTCGTTCCGCAGACCCTCGCCGAAGACGACGATCCGCTCGACGTGCTGGTCCTCTGCCAGGAGCCGGTCGTCCCGCTGACCATCATTCACGCCCGCGCCATCGGCCTGATGACCATGATCGACGCCGGCAAGCAGGATCACAAAATCATCGCCGTCGCCACCGAGGACCCCGAGTTTAACTCCTACCGGCAGGCCGCCGAGATGCCGCCCCACCGCCTGCTCATGCTCCGCCGCTTTTTTCAGGATTACAAACAACTCGAAGGCAAGGCCGTCGAAGTCGATGAGATACGCCCCCCAGGAGAGGCCTACCCCATCATCCTAGACGCGCTGCACCGCTACAGCGAACAACGCCGCAAAGGCTTCAAAACCGCGAAAACCTAGCATGCAGGTGTAGAGTCGGCATCCTGCCGGCTGTCGCGGTGGCGTCTCGCCACCGCACTCCTTGGGCACCTCGCCACCGCTCGCATCGGTGCCTCGAAGCCGCAGTCCCCACGCGAGCCCGAGCGCTCCGCGGGCGCGAGGGCAACCGTGGAAGAGCGGCCCTTCAAGGGCCGCGTCAAGCCTCTTCCCAAAAACAACCTGGGGCTTCCAGCCCCGTGGTCGCAAACTCCTCAGGTCACCCCCCCGCTCGAATTGACTAGAGCCTAGAAGATGCACGCCGGGAAATTGTCTGCGCCCCGTAAATCCTGGCGTGATTTCATCGTCATCTTTCCGTCAATAAACGCCGAGTGGAGAAGCTACGAAGATCGAGTGAAGTCCCTCGAAGGGCCTTCAGATTTCCTTCGTGAACCTTCGTGCCTTAGTGGTCAAAGATTTCTCTTGACTTAATGTACTAGTAGTGTAGTACACTGACACGCATGGGAAGGAACACCACTCCCGCGCGGTTCGCCATCGACCTGCACAGCGGCGTCCCCGTCTACCGCCAGCTGATCGACCAGGTACGCAGTGGCATCGCCTCCGGCTCGCTGTCCGACGGCGACCAGTTGCCCACGGTCCGCCAGCTCGCCGTCGATCTCGCCATCAATCCCAACACCGTGATGCGCGCCTACCGCGAGCTGGAACTCGGCGGTCTGATCGAGACTCATCAGGGCACGGGAACCTTCATCGCGAACAAGAAGCTGGAAAAGAATTCCGCCGAGCGCGACCGTCAGCTCGGCCAGATGGCCCAAGAATTCGCGGCCCGCGCAGGCGCAGCCGGATTCACCCTCGAAGATCTGATCGATCGTCTGCACGACTTGTTGCCAAAAAGGAGATAGATCATGGCAAGAATCCGAATACAGGAAGTCAGTGGCATCGCCCGCTTGCTGTTCGTAATCAGTCTCGTGATCGGCCTCGCGTTGACGCAGGCCCTACACCATCCCGCCCCGGCCATCATCGGAGCTCTGGTCGGGCTGTACTTTCTGTTCGCGATCAAAGTCGTGCGCCAGTGGGAAAAAGTCGCCGTCCTGCGCCTGGGCCGCTACGTCGGCCTGCGCGGCCCCGGCTGGTGCCACATCATCCCGATCGTCGAGACGCTCAGCCCCTATGTGGACCAGCGCGTGCGCGTGGCCAGCGTCTCCGCCGAATCCACGCTCACCCGCGACACCGTGCCCGTCAACGTCGACGCCATCGTCTTCTGGCTGGTTTGGAACGCCGAGAAATCCATTCTCGAAGTCGAGAACTTCATTGACGCCATTAACATGAGCGCTCAAACCGCGCTTCGCGAATCCATCGGCCGCCACGAACTCGCACAAATGATCACCGAACGCGAGATGATGGGCCGTGAATTGCAGCGCATCCTGGACGAGAAAACAAATCCCTGGGGAATTACCGTGCAATCGGTCGAGATTCGCGACGTGAAAATCCCCGCAGGTCTGGAAGACGCCATGTCGCGCCAGGCGCAAGCCCAGCGCGAGCGTCAGGCCCGCATCATCCTCGGCCAGGCCGAACATGAAATCTCCAACAGCTTTGTACAGGCCGCAGCCGCCTACGCCGAAAACCCCGTAGCCCTGCACCTGCGCGCCATGAATATGCTCTACGAAGCCGTCAAGGAAAAAGGCGCGATGGTCATCGTGCCCTCAACCGCAGTCGAAACCATGGGCCTCGGCGGCACGCTGGCCACCGCGTCCCTGGGCGGAGCGAAACCGTAAACCAACTCAACTAAATCGGCCTCAATGGGTCGAGGAGGACGCATCCCATGAAGTGCTTACTATCCGTGTGTCTAATTGCATTGCTGGCCGTCGCGATCGGCCATGTAGTCGAACAATCAGTGAACGCGTCGCAGGAATCATCGGCTGCGCTGCAAAAAGGCGTCAGCGTAACCCTGGTGAGCGCAAGCAACGCGCAACCCATGCCCGAGGCGGACAACGGGGACGCGTGGATCATCACCGTAACCGCGGACGGCCAACTTTATTTCGGAGTCGATCCGCTCACACCAGCGGCGCTGCGGGAACGCATGATCCAAACGCCGCGCAAACGTACCCAGAGGCTCTACATCAAGGCGGATGCACACGCATCATTTGCCAGCGTCCAAAAGGCTCTGAGTGCGGCGAGCGGCGCGGAAATCGAATCGTCCGTGCTGTTGGTGACTCGGCATATTTCGCCGAAGCCGGGGGCGATGGTTGCGCCGGAAGGGCTGGAGATCTTGATCGATGAAGCGGCGAACTCCGGCGCGAAGTCAGTTGTGGAAGTGAACTCGGCGGAGGGATCGTCCACAGTAAAGGTTGATGACCAAGAGATTCCGTTGGCTGATTTGCACGATCGCCTCAATCAACTCATGCAAAGCCGTAACGGGAGGATGGTTTTTCTCCGAGCCGACGCGCACTCCAAATTTGCTGACGTGGCGCATGTCATCGACGCTTGCCGGGCTGCGGGAGCGAGTGTAGTGGTCGCTGCACCCGTGGTGTAAGTACTCAACATTTGTCCTATGCCACACGAGCGTACGCGCTCACGGTGCTGTCATCCTGAGCGGCGTCTTTTGACGCGAAGGACCTATGTAACTCGGCGGCAGCAAAGAAAATGCACAGGTCCTCCGCGGCAAAGACCGCCGCTCAGGATGACATTCTTGGAAATTGACGGGTTGTAAATCAATTAGGAAATGGAGGACTTATGACCAACGCACAGTCAATGCAATCTCCAACGAATGACCACGGCCATCATCATTCCTGGCTTGGAGCGGTTGCCTCTTTGGCGATCGGAGCGGCGTTTCTGGGATTGTGGTTCTGGCTGCTGCCACAATGGCTCGGCTTCCACGTGGAGCTGTTCGGCGCGGCGCGGTTGCGATGGCTGGCCGCGATTCCTTCCGCGATTGGATTCGCGATCGCAATGCGTTGTGTCTGGGATTTCGGCTGGACCGGACATGGCACACCTGCGCCTTTCGCGCCGCCGCAGCGATTGGTGGCGGTGGGACTCTATCGCTACGTGCGCAATCCGATGTATGTAGGCTTAGCTACAGGATGGATCGGTCTATGGGTGATTTTCGGACACGCCGAACTCAGATTGATTGCCGGCGCGGCCGTGGTGGCCCTCGCCGTGCACCTGTTCGTCATCTTGTACGAAGAACCGACGCTGCACCGAAATTTCGGAACGGCCTACGACGAGTATCGACAAAACGTCCGTCGCTGGCGGCCACGCCTCCACGCCTGGAACCAGCCGCGATGATGCGCGGTGAGGCAGGCTGTTGAAGAAGTCCGATTTGTATCAGGGCACGGCTTTCGGCCGTGCCGACTCAGTGGACCAAAATGTAACGGCTTCAACCGTTGCTTCTCGCGTGGCGGCGAAAGCCGCGCAACCCTCGTCGCACTCACGGCATCGCTAAAGCGATACCCTGATACGAATCGGGCGCCGACCCTACCACACGTGGCAAGCGTTCTCCGCCACCATCGGCTGTCCCGCTTTGCAGTTCCACGCTTTCTGGAACTCCGGCATATTCTGCACCACGCCATCCACGCGGTACTTCCCCGGCGAGTGCGGATTCGTGCTGACCTGCATCCGCAAAAATTCCGGCCGCTGCTTCTCGCACCACACCCGCCCGAATCCCAAAAAGAAGCGCTGCTCCGGCGTGAAACCGTCAATGCTCTGCCCTTCCTTCCCCGTCTTGTCCTCGGCGATCAGCCGCTCCAGCGCCGCGAGCGCAATCCGCGCCCCGCCGTTGTCGGCGGTATTTTCACCCAATGTCAGGCGTCCGTTCAGCTTCATGTTGTCGACAGCCACAAAGCCCGAATACTCATCGGCGACACAGCTCACGCGTTTCTCGAATTCCTTGCCATCTTGCTCCGTCCACCAGTCCCGCAGATTGCCCGTCGCATCCATCTTGCGCCCCTGATCGTCAAACCCGTGGGTCAGTTCATGCCCAATCACCAGCCCGATGCCTCCAAAGTTGATGGCATCGTCCATGGACTTATCAAAGAAAGGAGGCTGCAAAATGCCCGCTGGAAACACAATTTCGTTATACGACCCGTTGTAGTACGCGTTGACGGTCGGCGGAGTCATGCCCCATTCCTTGCGATCCAGTGGCTTGTCGATCTTGGCGATCTGCCGCTTCGCTTCAAATTCGTTGGTTCGCTCGACGTTCCCCATCAGGTCGTCCGCCTTGATCGTTACCGAACTGTAGTCGCGGTACTCGTCGGGATACCCAATCTTGTTGCGGATCGCCTGCAGCTTCACCTTGGCTTGTTTCTTGGTGTCGTCCGACATCCATGCAAGATTCTGAATATCCCCATCCAAAGATTTCTCCAGCGCGTCCACCATCTTCAGCATGCGAGCCTTGCCATCCGCGCCAAAAGTTGCCTCGACGTAGCGCTGTCCCAAAGCCTCTCCCAAAGATCCGTCCACCAGATCGACGCAGCGCTTCCAGCGATCCTGAATCACCTTCTGTCCAGTCAGCGCCTGCCGCATTTTGAAATTCGCGTCCACAAAAGGCTGCGACAGCCACGGAGACGCCGCCCGCAGCACATGCCAGCTCACATACGTCTTGAGCGAATCCAGCGGCAGTGCCGCGATCACTCCATTCACTTGTTTAAAGAAATCCGGATTGGTCACGTTCAGCGCGGTAAAGTTCGGCGCGCCCACCGCCGCGAAGTAACGATTGAACGAAAATTCCGGCGCCATCGCCACCACTTCGTCCCGCATCATCTTGTGATCGCGATTCTTCGGGTCCCGCAGCTTGGTGCGATCCATCGCATCCGCCGCCAGCAGCGTCTCCACCAGCAGCACGGTTTGCGCCGAACCGGCCGCCTGCTGCGGAGTCTGGCCCGCCAGCGTGAACACCTGGGTCGCGTACTCGGCCAGATGTTTCCGCATCTCGACCTTGTCCGCGTCGTCTTTGATGTAGTAATCGCGGTCAGGCAGCGACAGCCCGCCCTGGCTGATATACGCGATCACCTGGTCCGCGTTGTGCAGGTCGGAGTTCGAAAAAAAGTTGAACAAAAAACTGCCCGAGACCAGTCGCAGGCGTCCGATCTCTTCAATCAGCGCCCCCTTATCCTTCACCGCCGCGATCCGATCCAGTTCCGGCTTGATCGGCGCCATCCCTTTCGCGGCGACGGCCTTCTCGTCCATGCACGACCCATACAAGTCCCCAATCTTCTGATCGATGACATTCCGCCCCGCCCCGCCCGCCGCGGCCTTCTCCAGAATTCCTCGCTCAATCCGCAGATTGCTCTCGTCGAGTTCGGAAAAACTCTGCCAGGACGCCCGATCTGCCGGAATCTCCGAATTCTTGATCCAGTTCCCGCACGCAAACTGATAAAAGTCAACGCACGGGTCGACGCTCTTATCGATGTTGTCGATGCTGAACCCCGCCCCAGGCTTGGCGGAAGACGCAGACTGCGAGAAACCGGCCGCAGTCAAGGCCAGCACGAAGGCCAGTGCGAAATGGAAAGAGCGCATGAGAGATTCTCCTTGGGCAGAGGATGACGATTGCCGCTGGAGATTCTATGCCACCCTATTCGCCATGAGCAACCGTCTTGCGGCTACACATACGGCGGATGTTCTTCTAGGCGCGGTCGAATCGTCTCTCCTCCGTGGAAACATTAGAGACAAGTGCGCGAAAACTCTTGCACTTGCCCCCTCAACAATCGTTCCCAAAACGGGAACCGCGCTTCTATCTCGTTGAATCAAGCTCCGCTCCTCGTTGGACTGAGGGTTGCTCTGATCAGTGCGTCGTTGGTTCTGTCTGGCCGCTGCAATTCCCCCCGCGATCTTCCGCTTGTCGCGCTCGAGCAGCCGCATTCAGAACCCGCATTAGAACTCCTTTGGAGGCTATCGCCCTTGTGTGTTTTCCGGTTCCCTGCTGCTGCGCGTCTCGTCCTTACAGTTTTCCTTACTCTCAGCCGCGCCAATCTCAGCGCCCAGGCTGCGGTTCAGCCCGAAATCGTGAACCGGCCCGATTCCTCTTCGCTTTCCCCTTCGACCTCCACCGAACGCCCGCTCCTGCCTGAAAATCCCACTCCGCATCGCGTCATCGACAAGAAATTCATCGCCATCATGGGGCTGCTGGGTGCCACCGAGAGCGTCCGCTTCACCACCCGGCAACTGGTGTTGGAAAACGAAAACTCCGCCGGTGCCCCCTGGGTCACCACGGTTCCGTCGCACACCCACCTGGTCATAAAGTATGCCCCCATTTTTGCCGCCGAGCTCGTGGTCGCGTATGAAATCAAAAAGCACCACGACTGGCTGCCCGGCGACAAAGTAATCCGCAAATTGTGGTGGGTCTACCCGGCGGTGATGGGAGCATTCCATCTTCACAACGCGCTGGGCAACATCCACACGCAGGCTCCAGCGGGCTGCCCCGTGGCCGACTGCCAACCGTGATCAGGATCAGTCGAACGCTTCTGGCCAGCCCAGGCTGAAACCAAACGGACGCCAGCAATTAAGAACCTTCGTGAACCGTAACCTGTCCTGAGCGGAGCCGAATGGTACCCTTCGTGGTTATTGCCTCCGCCGTTCGATCTGTGGATCACCCTCGTCGCTCCAACCCAACGCGGCTATAATCGAGGCTCGGATTCCCGCGCGCCCCAATTTTCTCCCGAGCCCCACACAGACTGTGCCACTCAACCGTCACCATTGTGTGAAGGTCAAAAAATAAACTCCGGGATTGAGCTCAATGTTCAAAACGCTCAAGCGGGCGATCAGACAGCAACTCCAGCCCTACATTGACTGGCAGGTCCGCCACACCGCGAAAGATCTCGACCTTGCACGGCACCGCCAGGCCGCCCGGGAATCCGCTGAGTTCGCCAACCAGTTCATGAGGATGGCCAAAAGCTATCCGGACAAGTTCGAGTTGCTGAAAGCGGCCATCGCGGAGGCACAGATCCCCGGCCTCATCTGCGAGTTTGGCGTCTACACCGGCGCCACCATCAATTTCATTGCCTCGCTCACTTCGGGTGAGGTCCACGGCTTCGATTCCTTCGAGGGATTGCCGGAGGATTGGCGGGCCGGTCATGAAAAAGGCACGTTTGCTGTACGATCCCTGCCTGCCGTCCCGCCGAACGTGCGCCTGTATAAAGGTTGGTTCAAGGACACCATACCTCCTTTCAAGCAGGACTATTCGCAGGCGATTGCCTTCCTGCATGTGGACGCGGACCTCTATTCGTCGACGAAGACCGTGCTGGACATGCTCGGCGACCGCATCGTTGCCGGCACAATTATTCAATTTGACGAATTCTTCAATTACCCAGGCTGGCGCGAGGGCGAGGGCGAGTACAAAGCTTTTTCGGAGTTCTGCGCCCTCCGCCATGCCGAGATTCGTTATCTTGGATTTGCGCGCTGGGACGAGCAGGTAGCGGTCCAGATCGTTACGATCGCTCCCGCCCCGTGAAGGTTCTGCCATCGGCAATCATCGCGACGCTCGGAACAGTGCCGGCATCTCGCCCGGCTGCACCACCTGAAACTGACGCAACCATGGCCCATGCTTGAGCCGCCGCGCTCGGGATTGGCGTTTCACGGCTCCCGGACGCGGTTATAATCGGACCTTACCGAATTTCTACTTCTGGGGTTCTTATGACTTCCACGAATGGCACGAACGGCAACGGTTACACCGTCCCTCAACCCCGCGCAGAGTGGCTCGCCCGCCGTAAGAAAGAGAGCGCGACCGGCAATTTCTCCCAGATGCACTACGCGCGCCAGGGCGTGATCACGGAAGAGATGGGCTTCATCGCCCACAAAGAAAAGCTGACGCCCGAGCTCGTCCGCGACGAAGTTGCCCGCGGACGCATGATCATCCCCGCCAACATCAACCATCCCGAACTCGAGCCCATGGCCATCGGCGTGGCCAGCCTCTGCAAAATCAATGCCAACATCGGCAACTCGGCGGTCACCTCGGAAATAAATGAAGAACTGAAAAAGCTGCATACCGCCGTCCACTACGGCGCCGACACGGTCATGGACCTCTCCACCGGCGGCAACATCCACGAAATTCGCGAAGCCATCCTCCGCCATTCGCCTGTCCCCATCGGCACCGTCCCCATCTACGAAGCCATCGCCAGAGTAAAGCGCGTAGAGGATCTCAACGCCGAGGTAATGCTGGAAGTAATAGAAGAGCAAGCCCAGCAAGGCGTCGACTACATGACCATCCACGCCGGCGTGCTGATCCAATATCTCCCGCTGATTTCCAAACGCATCACTGGCATCGTCAGCCGCGGCGGCGCAATCCTCGCCCAGTGGATGGCCTACAACCACAAACAGAATTTCCTCTACGACCGCTTCGACGACATCGTCAAGATTTTCAAAAAGTACGACGTCAGCTTTTCGCTCGGCGATGGGCTGCGGCCCGGCTGCGTCGCAGATGCGAGTGACGAGGCGCAGTTTGCAGAGTTGAAGACTTTGGGCGAACTGACGAAGAAAGCCTGGGAGCACGACGTGCAGGTCATGATCGAAGGCCCCGGCCACGTCTCGATGGATAAGATCAAAGAGCAAG